>Ga0256407_10000053_pt1 | contig 275466 bp, 329 predicted proteins | sample RumenRJG_04DNA_FD_193489 | JGI IMG/M metagenome (GOLD analysis project Ga0256407, IMG submission 193489) | Bovine rumen microbial communities from Lethbridge, Alberta, Canada - RJG_04 | ecosystem: Host-associated > Mammals > Digestive system > Stomach > Rumen | place: Canada: Alberta...
CATACTGGACATACCGATATCTCCACCAAGATTATCGAAGTCTCCACCCATACCAGAATCAATTCCGCCCATATCAAAACCGCCCATATCTCCACCCATACCCATTCCTCCACCCATCATACCCATATCTCCGCCCATGCCCATATCTCCACCCATTTGGTTTTGATCTTGAGGCTGAGCAAATGCTTTAGACTCGACTTTATTCCAATCGACTTCGGGTATAACTTTAGCTTTAGCATCTTTAGGAGTATAACCAAGAGTCTGCCAGATATTAATTTCATTCTGTCTATTAGAAAGAATTTCAGTTCTATTGCCAGACATAAGACCCTGAGGTGCTGGAAAAGTAACTCTAATCATCTCATAATTAGAATCAATGCTTTTAGATTTTCTATGCATTAAAACATAAATCTTCTGTATTAAAGAAGTAATTTGATCTGTAAACATCATCTGTAATCTAATGATAGATCTAGCAAAAAGAATAGATTCCTGTGATAAGGTATTTCTAGAATTAGTAAACTCTTCAATACCAAGCAATGAAGGAGGAATCTCAATACCGGTTAAAATATTTTTTAATAACTTATCATCTTCAGCATCTCTTTCTGAAGCTGACCCAAGATCCAATGTTTCAATATTAACCATTCTTTTACCATCTTTAGATGGAATATACACATCATCAAAGGTGGTTAAGTATTTAAAAACTGTATCAAGTGAGTTAATATCATCACCAGTAATTTCTCTCTTTTTTAAAGCTCTTCTAACAGCTTCAATTCTATTTCTAGCATCGTGATCATTAGTACAATCAACTTCAACTAATAAGTGTCTACCAGCTCTAGCTAATGCATAAATAGTAGATGAAACTAATCTACTAAGATACATCTTAATCATTGGTAATAAGTTATAGAAGTATGATTCGCCATATGGATCAAACTCTTCAGAGTCATTCTTAAAGTGCTGGATATTCTCTATAGGAATAAATCTAACTACTACATCTCCCTTAATATTATTCTTAAGGATATTAGTAATAGTGTCTTTAAGATCATCTGGGATCTCATCAACAGCTTTGTCTTTAAGATAAACTAAGACTGATTTATATAACTTATCTATGAGCTCATTAGAAGAATTAAGTTCATCATCAAATGGTTTGTTTTTGTTTTGTGATGAAACACCATTCTTACTATTAAGAACATCAACATAGAGATAGCCCATAATCCAGTTTCTTTTTCTGATTATAACAATATTTCTAGGATTATGATCTATAAGTCTAATCTTGTTAACTGGAATAATAGTCTGTTTATTACCAGAGGCACTACTATTCTGTTCTGGTTTAAACTCAATAGTTTTTGTACCATCATCATTAGAACTAATTTTATTAACAAAGTCAGTAATCTTATTAGAATTATCTTCTGAATCAGCTGGAACAAATGTAACGGTTTTAGTTGGGCCATTATATGTATTATCTGGGTTATCTGGATCAACTAACTTATAGTTAGATTCCATAATATGATTAACTCCATCATTAAAGTCTCCACTATAATAATCTTCTCTAATGAAACTTGGATTAGTGTAGTTTAAGAATGAGAAATCTAATGTAGGAGTTTCTTCATAGAATACAGACATCTCTTTAATAGATGAGTCCCTATCATCTTTAAACTTATACTTTTCTTCTTTAAGGATAATATTGTTAAGTTTAGCTGTATGAATAAAATCTGACTTTACGGTAGTAATCTCATAAAACCTATCCCCTTCAATTAAAACATTAGTGATAAGCTTTCTAATGATCTCATCCAATCTAATGGCTTTAACTATATTCTGAAATTCATCAATTAATGGGTTGAACTTATCAGTATCTTCCTTTTCAGAATCTACCTTAGCAACTACCTGTATTGAAATCTTAGTAATATCGTCCGGCGATAAGATATTATCAACAAATATTCTAACAGCTCTAGTCAATATAGGTAACTTTCTTATAACTGATTGTATATCGTCATAGATATCAATTCTTTTCTGTGATGCAAATGTACCAACCAGATCTTTTGATAACTGATCTACAATGTCATTATTAGACATCTTTCTATTAGCATATAATGAGTCTCTAAACAACTCAAAATATGAATTGCGCTTATTAGGGTCTACTGTAGATATTGAAGATAATGAATCTATTCTAGAATCAAGATTAGAATCACCAACTAAATCTTTACCTCCACCACCATTAATAGTAGACATTATATTTTTTACTTGATTAAACAAAGAAGGCATACTTAACTATCACCTCCTATTATTAAGTTCGTTCTGAATCTGCTGATTCATTCTTAAGGTTGCATCTTTTAGAGTTTCCATTTCACCTAATACATCAGCATCATTAACAATTTTACCCTGGTATGTTTCAAATAATAAAGCTTCAATTCGGATAAGTAAGTTCTGTTCAATCTCATCTTTAGATAAATATAATAAGACTTCATTGTAAATATAAGATGAAATGTTATTTACTACATAGTTAAAGCACTCTTTAATGCGTTGTTTATAATCAGTATCAGATATAACTTTATTGTCTAAAGTTAAATCAAAAGTCATTTCTCTACTGGCATAAAACTGCATTAACATATTAGTATGTGTTTCAAACATACTCAATGCTTTCTGATAAGCATCATTATCTTTCATATTTCTCCACGGTAAAAACATATAATAGAGAAATATCATAGTCAGTATAGTTATAATTAATGGAATCACTTACTGTTTCTTCCCTTTACAGAAGATCTAACTTCGTCATCTGATACTATTGAACTCATCATAAATAAGAAATGATCCTTATTAATAAAAATGATATCATCTTTAGTAGTGCCAAGATTCAACCAAACAAACTGATTATCAGTTTGGGATATAGCTTTTGTAATCTCTTTAAGCCTATCAGTATCCATATCTGGTATAGTAAGTATTGTCTTTTCTCCACCAGTATAGCAAAAGATTAATCTTCTCCAGGTAGGTGATTCATTTACAGTATTTTCATTAAGTGTGATTATATTAGTGTCCATAGTTAAACCAAATCCTTTCTTTATTATAATTATTATGATAAAAGAGGGATATCATATAGATACCCCTCTTATATGATTAACTACTTTGTTTCAGAAATCTCTTCTATTACAACTCCACCTGCTTTAAGAATCGCAATCTGATTAGAATACAACTCTACAATAGCTGGAGTTTTTATATTATACCCAAAAGAAGTCAATTTACCATACGAAGTAATTTTAACCCTTTTCTTTTCCTTAGTAGTTGGTTGCATAAAACCACCACTTTCTTTAGTTTTTATTATTCTATTATTAACCCCTGAGGTTAATGAGCTTCTTTGCATTCTCCTGTTCCGAGAGTCTTTTGAGAACTGCATAAGGATTGTAGGAAGTTCTATCAATCATTGTAATCTTAGCAGCCTCTGAAACCTGGATCTGATCATTGCTCTTCCAAGGACTCTTCTTGCCCATCTTCTCATTATAGAAGTCAAGGACATTACGAATCTTCTTTAAAGCAGACTCGGAGAATCTAAGGATAAATGAAGGTGAAGCAAATAACTGAGTAGCCTCATTAATAGCCTCAGGAATGATTTGAGCTTTGCCCTCAACCATAGAAGCAATTGGGAACTTATAATCTGAAGGATCAGCGCCCTCATTAAGCCAGTAAAGGTGAGTAAGCTTAAGAAGATTGGTGTTAACCTTTGACTCCGACTTATAAGCAGTCTCAACTAAAAGCTTACCAGCATTAACGCCATCCCAGGTAGCATTCTCAGCAATGGGAAGAGCCTTTGTAGGAACAGAAACCTCAGAAACCACCTGAGAATCTCTAATCTCCTTAGAAACTGTAGTTGAACCAGTACCAAAAGCGTTATTAAGAGTCTTAAGAACAGAATTCATCTCGGACTTATTAAAGTTACCAAGAATTGAATTCTCAAGAGTCTTACCTTCCTTAAAGTTAAGCTCATCAGCACCATTCTGAGCGGTTTTAGTAGCATTAGTATTAACTGTATTTGGCTTCTTGCCAACATAATCAGCAATACCACTTAACTCAGGATAAGCTATAGCACTTTCCTTAACCATCTTAAATTTCTTACCCTTCTTAGCAGGCTTTTTAGCTAAGGCTTTCTTAACTGCCTTCTTAACATTCTTCTTCTTATTACCTTTCTTTTTAGCAGCTTCCTGGATTACAGTCATAACCTTATAATAGTTATCGGTAAGAGACATTTCTTCATCCTCATCATCAATAGCCTTTCCATTACTTGAGACAACATTAACATCATCGTCATCAGTAATGTCTTCAGCTTCATCAGGAGAACCTAATGTACTTTCACCATCTTCAACAGCGCCATTACCGACATCAGTTAATGCTCCATCATCTTCAAGCGAGTCACTAATATCACCAATAATATCATCAGAGTCGTCATCTAAAGGTTTAGCCATAAGTTTGCCACCATCTTTATGCGAATCCTCGTCATCTTCTCTCATAATATTACGAAGTCTTTTGCTCATCCAGCGAAGCTCTTCAGCCTCTTCTGGCTGAATTGTACCTTTTTCAATGGGGATGTCAGCGTCTTCAACTTCTCCCTCATTACCATTAAGATCGTCTTCTTCGGCCTCTGAGTCATCAATTTCACACTCGCAATCAACTGGTCTATCCCCAGTCTTACAAGAAGGATCTGAGGTAAGAGGACTATCAGATCTTTCATCTTCAGCAAGAATATTATTTAAAGCTCTCATAACGGCAGATTCTGAAACATCTAAATCATCATCATCTTCGCTGTCATCATCGTCATCCATATCTTCGTCTTCGACATCCTCATCATCAAGATCATCATCCAGATCATCGTCATCATCCGAAACATCATCTATATCAGCATCATCATCCTCGACTAAGCCAGGATATTTTGCATTGTAACTCGCCCCAGTAAAGCCTGAACCTTCAGACATATCGTCCATGTCTGCATCATCTAAATCCTCATCAGAATCCATTTCAACATCTTCACCCGAATCAACATCTGGGACATATGTTGAGTCACCAACAGTAACTTCAACATCATTTGGATCTATATCTTCTGGAAGATCTACGGAAATAGCGCCAGAAACATCGCCATCATCTTCCATATCATCTAAATCAGTCTCTGGTTCACTGCTAACAACCTCAGTATCGTCTAAACCTTCATCACCTTCGAACAAAAAGCCCTCTGCTAAATCATCATCTTCAGGAAGCTCTTCGTCATCGTCTTCTAATTCAACGTCTCCTTCTAACTCATCATCGTCTTCAAGCTCATCAGACATATCGTCTTCATCTTCTGGAAGTTCGTCATCAAGATCTTCATCACCTTCGAAGAAAACCGATCCTTCAGCTAAATCGTCATCTTCGACATCCTCCTCATCGTCATCTTCAGGAAGATCTTCATCAGAATCTAAATCCGAATCAACATCCTCGTCATCCACATCATCAACATCGTCATCAAGATCCTCATCATCTTCCGCGAAACCGCATTCATCTAAATCAGGATCTTCGTCATCACCTTCATCTCCAAAACCAGTTTCGCCATCATCCTCAAAATCTTCATCATCGTCTTCCATATCATCAACTGCATCCGAATCGTCATCTAATTCGACATTATCACCTTCCGGAAGATCCTCATCATCTTCCTTAAGAATGCTATCGACATACTTTAATGTAGCCTCAATAGCAGCAACTGATCCGCCAACCTTTTCAGGATCAGTTTCATCAACATCTTCCCAAGCAGTTAATGATGGATTAGTCTTTCCACCAGTCATACCAAGAAGATCGCTACCAACTTCAGTATTTAAATCAATGCCATTTGAAGCTGGAACCTTATGTGTCTTAGTTATAATTTTCTTTCTAGCCATATTTAATATGACCTCCTCATTGAATTATTTGTATACTCTCATATAATAATCATGTTCATAATAGAATGAGTAGTAACATTTAAATTTAAACAAAAATACCTAAAATTTGACCAAAAATAATTCTAACAAATAATAGGGATGTTTGCTTCAATATTTGTTAAGAAAAAAATCTGTAAGGATGTGAGGTTTTTTACAACAAATGCCGTGAATATTTTAGATAATGCTAAAGTAAAAAAGCTGGCAGTTCTTATCGAACAGATTTGTAAAACAGAAGGAAGATACATTGATAAAATCGCTGTATCTCCTGATCAGGCAATTAAATCAATACTTAACCAGTATTCAGAGTTTAGGCCAAGTGTAGAAGCTTGCTTAAAAGACAGAAAGAACTATGTAAATGAGATAATAAGATTTAGTCAAAATAATGAAGCTATAAAAGATAACGTATCTTTAGCTTGGTTTAAGAAATTCTTAAAATACATATTAGAATGTGTTAAACATGGATTACATTTAGCTAAATCTTTCTTGAACAAAATCTTGGGAATTAATTTAACTGAAGCTTCTAGTAAAGATTTTCTAAAAAACTATAAGCCAGCAGTTACTGTTGGATCAGCTATATTATGTGGTACAGGACTTTGTTTAGGAATAGTTTCAGCTGTAGTTCTTTTAGGTATAAGCCTTTGGCTATTTGCTACAGGTAAGATAATTAAAAAATTGAGCTCTAAGCCAAGTATACTTGAAAAACTCAAGCAAAAAGGTACTAAATGGTTTGGTAGAGAGGAAGATGATCTGCCTGATGATCTTGCTCCTCCAGATTTAGATGTACCAAATGTTACTATGAGTTTTAATGTTAATACTTCAGAATCTTTATTACAATATGCACAAGACAAAGCAAAGTATAAATTGCTACAAGTATGTATTAAATGTCTTTGTATTTTTTGTTTAAAATCAGTATTAGCATTATATATGTCTTCTGATTTGGCTTGGGGTGTTACTATGCTTATAGCAGTTTTTACACCCGGTATGAATCTAATAACTTATGTATTAATTTGGATATTTATCGGATGTTGTTCGGCTTATAAACTTTTGACATATGATAGTATTAAGATTAATGAACCTGAAATGGTGTAAGACAAGAAATGACAGCTCAACCAAAAGAGTTCTTAAATGAACCATCGCTTGAAATTAGTTATAAGAGGCTTCAACCTTTTTTAAATAATAAGAGTTTTAAGTATAGTTTAAACTTTCTTAATAACAATTATAATCTCTCTGAAGGATCTAAAATATCTTTAAAAGCTTTTAAGAAAATCTTTTTAGATATGATATCAAAGTTTAAAGATGATGTAAGAGAAGATTTTGATGATAAGTATAAACAAAAAGGCTGGAGCAAGTTTTTTAATAAACTTAAAAAATTCTTTCACAAAGTGTGGAATAGAGCTTTCAGTATAGTATGTAGTGTTACTGCTAGTGCTGTAGTATTTACATTAGGGTTTGTATGCTTACAATCTCTAATGGCAGCAATAATAGCTTGTAGTATTTATACAATGATTACTTTTAGTATTAAATACTTTGCTTCTATCAACAGTAATACTAATATGTTCTATGAACCTGGGTATGTTGGGATACCTAAGCTAAGCTCTATAATAGACTTTTTTAAGTTTATGTATAAGTTTATTAAAGATACTATAGTAAAAGTATTTAATTGGTTCTTCTATGAGATAGAAGATGATAATAAGAAAGATATTCTTGTAAGAAGACGTAGAATCTTTTTATTAGGAGTTATTAGTGTACTAGTTATATGTATGATGGTGATTTAAAATAATCACATATACTATGATCTTAATAAATAAACTAGTTATTAAGTTTAGTTAACAATTATAAAAATAGAACTGACACAGATTTAAGTCATAGTTCTAGCATTGCTAAAAAGATGAATATTATTAAAATAGTTTAAGTAATGCCAGAGTCAACTTAAATGGGTTGTCTAGTGCTATAGATACAAATCATAATATAATGACAGGAATAAACAATGTTCCTGCATCAAATTTAGGAGGAATAAATAATATGGCTAAGCCTTTTTATAATTTAGGTAATGCATTTACTGCTGGTGGTCCTATTTCTGCTGGTGGTGCTCTTGTTAACAACGCTGCTGATTCATTTGCTTTCGGTATGGATACTGGAGCTGGTGATGTTGATTGGGCCGGTTTCGGTGCTAAACTTAAGACCGGTTTTGGGAAGTTCGTTGATGCTTCCAAAACTACACCTTATGTTAAGAAAGCTATGGAAATGCAGAAGATGAACACTGTATTAACTAATGCTGGCATTACAAATGGAAATATAAAGACCCTTGTCGGTACATTACAGAATCCGATTAAGAACATTAAATCCTTAGGTAAGGGTATGAACGCAGCTATGAAGGGTGTAAAGGCTGGTACAGCCGAGGTTAGTCAGGGTATTATGGCGGCTAAAAGAGCATTAGGAATTCCTGAGAAAACTTTCATGCAGAAAACCGCTGACTTCTTTACAAAAATGTGGAATAGGATTTATGAGGTTATTTTTAAGCCAATTTCAGAGTTCTTTGGTAGTATTTGGGATAAAATCGTTGGTGTTTTTAAACTTATTGGTGAGAAATTATATCAGTGGATAGGAAAGCCATTTATGGATTATATTTACAATCCAATTAAAGGTGCTTTAGGTTCTAAAGTTGGTGGTAGCGATGTTACGTGGGGTAATGTTTTATTAGTTGGGTTGTTAGTTCTTGCTGCAGCTGCAGTTATGTACTATATTGTTAAGTGGGTTTATGCCAAGTATAAAAATTGGAGGGCTAAGAGCTCCGGTCGTGTTCGTGAATCGTATATCAATACTCTTAATCGCCAGTCATTTATCGAGGCTAAGAATGTTGCTAGCTTCCTTAAGGAAAATACTTCTATGAGTAAGAAGGAGTGCAATAAGGTTGCTAACTATGTTTATAAGAGCAGCCTTACTAGAAAGATTAATAATCTTATCTAATTTAAGCTATTAAACTACTAATTATATGCCTAGGTCTTATATAGGCCTAGGCATTTTTTTAATATAAAGAAGGTGAGATAAGATTAATGAGTGATAAAAATGTTAATGGTTATACTAACGTAGGTCAAGGTACAAATTTATTTAATAATACAGATGTTAATGATTATACAAATACAACTTCTAAATCTGGGCAAAGTTTCAAACCTGGAGAAGCTCTTGGGGATACACTTACAGGATCAACTGAAGGCAATTTTGGCAAAACCGCAGTTAAACCAGGAGGAGTTGACCAAACTGTAAGCTCTGATAGAACTGGAAATACTCGTGATGCTAATATAAAACTTGATGCTGTAAATAACTCTGCATTTATACAGCCAAATCCCAAAGTTCCACCGGCTCCGGAAAGACCAGAACCTCCGGTTAAACCTGCAGAAGCTCCAGCAGCCCCTATAACTCCAACTCAAACAACCGCTGGTACATCGTCTCCGATTAAACCTGCTCAACCTACAATGACACCGACTACTGATAATATAATCAAATTAATCCCATCTAAGAAACAGATTAGTGAGATGTCTAGAGAAGAACTTATAAATCTTAGAAGCTTTCTTATTAAGCATTGTTATAAGGAAGCTATGCAAACATATGATATTTATAATGTAAAAAGATTTGCTAAGGAATGTTTCAAGACACATAATATGATTCCAGTAGTTTTGAATCAATATTATCCAGATGTTATTACCGATAATATCCAAAAAGTATATACTAAATTATTAGAGCTATCTAATGTAGAGGGTAATGGAGAAAATATTAAGAATGCAGTTCAAACACAATTAGATTATACAATGAAATTATTTTCTACTTCAACGGATTGGATTGGCATAGTATTAAGCAAGAAATTGGGAGAGTGGTCTCCTTTCTTTAAGAATACTACTATGGAAAATATGACTATTGGAAAATTCTTTATGGCAGCTGCATTGTGTGCATCTATTGTGTATCTCGTTAAAAAATTCTTTAAGTCAAAGTATTTTTTAGGTATTGGAGATAAGTATGATTTCTCTGATAGTACTAATAGAGCATACTTTGATTCTAGAATGAAGAATTTTAAAGAAGATGTTGATGCTAAGCTTAAAGAGTATATGAGCAAAGATATACCTACTGATGTTTTAATGATAAACTCCATTATACTTAAAGCAGAGGCTATGTCATTAGGATTATTGTTATCAGTTGCATACCAAAACTTAGATGAGTATAACATTCCATTAAATATCTTAGTTCTTACAGAAGTTTGTTGTTCAATGGTATTGTTATGGGATAAATTATTAGGTAGAAAACTTAAAAAGTCAAAATCTACAAGCAATCTCTATGATGTTATTTCAGATAAGCTATCTATCTCTATGGGCGTTAATCCTAATAATCCTAGTAGAGATATTTTTAGTAAATTAAATAAATATTCTAGAAGTCTTTCAAATGAAAAATAGATATAATAAGACTTATGTTAAGTATTTACTTAAAGAATCTAATCATAGAGAATTAACTAATAAAGAAAAAAAGTATTTAAAAGAAGTTGGTCTTGGAGGATTAGTTACATCAGCTTGGCCTTTGTGGGCTGGCGTAGCTGGATTAACCGCTAAACACTGGGTTCCTAATGTAGCAGATGCTCTTATAACACATGGCCCAGCTATGGCTAGTGGAGCAAAAACGTTAGGAAAGGGTATGTGGTGGTTAACTAAAAATGGTGTAAAAGGAAGTTTAGCTGCTGCAAAGATAGGATATGATTATGGTAAGCTCGGAGTTGATTCAATCAAGGATACCATTAAAGACTCTAATAAGGTAGTTAGAGTTAAAAGTAAAGATGGAAAGAGGGTTAAACTAATTAGAAAAGGTGAAAGAAGAGGACCGTTTGGCGGCGTAAGATCTTCCTTTGAAAGAGACTACAGGGATTTTAAAAGAGGAGGAGGTTTACACGGTAAAAAAGTGAAAGAATGTATCAACTTATTATGCCAATTAAATGGTAAAAGTTTTAATGAGAATGTTAAAGTATTCTCTAAAATGTATTCCTCGTTTCTCAATAAATATAAGCAGTATATACAAGAATCAATTGTTAATGATATAGTTCCTATAGATCTGTTTAAGGAATGCTTATTACAAAAACTTGAAGAATCATATACTATACTTGATGAAAAACAAGAAAAGTTCTTATATGATATGCTTACTAAGAACAAGTATGCCGAAGAGAATAGATTGTTTATAAAGAACTATTATAATAATGGTATGAGGTTTATGCTTAATGAAGGTATAGATCCTATTAACTTTAGAGCAGTAGTGCTATTAAATGAGATCAGCAAGTTTAAAAAAGCTGGGGTATATGGAAGAAGAGTTAAAAGATTCTTCACTGGTAAAAAGGGAAGATCGTATATAAATTACAGCAAACTTAATCCATCTAAGGCTAAGGATAGTAATAAATATACATTTGCTGGTAAAGAGTATAGTAAGCCTACTGAACCAGATTTACAAAAAGCTAGAGCTTGGCGAAAAATTAAATCAGCTGCTACTCAGGGAGAAAAAGACAGTTTATTACAAAAATTTATGCGTGATTATAAGATAAATAATGAAAAGGAACTTGATAAGAAAATGGACGATTTAGATTCAAAGATTTCAACTACTAAAGATGTTGGAAAATTTAAGTGGAAATCGTTATTTCCTGTTAATAGAAAAAAACTTGAAAAAAACGCTCGTATAAGACAACTTAGAAAAGATAAAGGGAAAATGGAAGAGCTTAGAAGAAGATATATGATGGGTGATACAACACTTACTGATGATGAGTTAGCTGCATTGCCTAAAGTATTTGGTAGAGGATCAAAATTAGGTAATTATTTATCTAGAAGAAGTAACTTAAGAGCCGATGATATACTTGCACAACAAACTACAGACTTGAGCAGAATGGCTCAATTAAATCAAGCTAGATCTACTGCAACTCCTTCAAATGGAGCTACTGGAATATCTCCTTGGATGAACCCAAACGCGTATGGTGGGGCTTTAGTAAGACAGTTTGGAACACCTGATCAACAACAAAGATATTTACCAACCGGTTCTGATAATAATAGACCTCGTAATGGACGCAATGCCACCGCAACTGGAGCAACTGCATCTACAACTGGAACAGCTACACCTACAACTGGTACAAATACATCAACTCAACAATCAGCTACTCTTGATGTAAGTAGATTAAATCCAACTGAAGCACCTAAACCAGAAGCTGTAAATAATGATGTTTCAGCATTAGTAAAATTATACAAATTACAATTACTAAGTAGGCAAAAAAAATCTCATAGTGATAAATTTATAATGCTTAAACCAGAAGATCTAGCTAAAGGTATATTTAGTTTAGCTAAAAATAGGCCAGAGTATGAACGTTTAAAAGACAGAATTTTAACTGGTAGTTTTGGAAAAAAGGGAACAGCAAATGACTTGTATGGTATGTTCAAGCAATTAAATATAAAGATTACTCCAGCTTATAGTTATAATGGTACATATTATTCTGATCCATCACAAATACCAGGTGGAGTAGATAGTTCAACAGATGCTAGGGGTAAAACTATTTATACGTCTAAAGCTAATGGGGAGAAAATAAACGTTAGTAGTGGATCTTTTATATATATGACTAAGATTAAAAAGGCTTTAACGAATCTTGAATCTGTTTCATCAGCATCTCAGTCATCTTCTACGCCAGTACAACAGTCAGCTCCTAAATCACCTACTCAACCAGCTTCTAAGTCGTCTGATTCATCAGGATCTTCACAAGCCTCTTCATCAAATACTTCATCAACTTCTAAATCGACCGATTCATCTGGATCTTCACAGGAACTTTCAGATACTACTCCGTCAAAAAATAACAAGGATAGAAAAAGAAGGAAAAAAAGGCCTAGAGACAATCCATATAATGAAAATAGAAAAGATACTGAAGAATCATATAATTACTTTATTTACAAATACTCTCCAGAAGTTCAATTAGCAGAATCTAGAGGTATATCTCCTAGAAACTTCTATCAATTGTACTTAATTGAAAGAGTTAAAGAAATGTATGGTATAAAGAATGAAAAGGTATAGACTTGTTGAAGTAGACACTTCATTAAATAGCATTGATAAACTTATAGAGACAGCCAAAGATGCGTTAAAAACTAAAGAAGGATATGAATGCAAAAAAAATAGCTAAATATAGTTTAAAAAATCCTAAAAAAGGTTTAAAACTAGCTATAAAGAAGGCATATCCTGAGGATAAAGATAGGCAAATGGATATGATAGAAAGTGTTATGTATGCATTTGATGTTTTAAAAGATGAGTATAACTTAAATAGTATTGCAGCACTTTTTGTCTGTATAAAGTTTCTTTTAGCTATTGCATATGGTAAAATACTATTGTATCCCAAACAAACAAAAAGGATTGTAGATCATTGGTGTAAAGTTGAAATAGATAGTTTTAGAGGAAATCATTCAAATTTTGGGGTTATTGTGGTAAATACTTTACTCATTAGTGTAATATTACATTTACCCTTTAGCGTATATAATCTTATAGTTGGAAAACATTATATTTGGTTGTTTGCTTTTCTAGCTGGGGTTTTATATAGAAGATTAACATATTCTTCAACAGTAAAATCATTATTAAAATAATTAAAATAAGAAAGGAAGTATGTTTTAAACATGCAGGTTAAAGATTTACCTACTATGAAGAAGTTTACATTTCCAGTATATGAGGTAGTTACTCCAGTTACTGGTAGGCATTTTTTAGTTAGAGCTATGACAGTAGCTCAAGAGTCACTTATTAGGGAAAGTAGTACTTCTGATTCAAAGAGATTACAGTTATTGTATCAGGTGTTATTTGATTGTATTGAGAATAAGGAACCGCCATTCACATCTATTGAAGGATTTCTTAAAAACTTAACAATTAATGATCTTGATGCACTTTTGTTTGGAGTTATTGTTTCTACATATGGAGAAACTCAGGACTATACAGTTAAGTGTCCTAGATGTGAAAATGAGATTAAGGGTAAGTTTGTTCTTCCAGAAATTATTGATATTACTGCGTATGATGGTAATGAGGATTTACTTCTTAAGGAAGTTGAAATTGAACTTCCTATTTCAAAGTATAAAGCAATACTTAAAGTGCCTACATTATATGATGAAAGAATGCTTAATATGAATAAGGGCATATCTAAAGATATTATTTCTAAAATGGGAGAGTATCTTATTGTTAAGAAACTTATTATTCCTGGAGTTGAAACTACCAAAACTGGTGAAACCATTGAAAAGGAATATATAGTTGATAAAGCTATTGAGATTTATACAACTTTTACTAATCTTCCAGCAGCTGACGCTAAGTTTGTTAGGAAGCAGTGGGATGAGCTTTTTGGTAAGTATAGAATTAAGTTAGAAGTGCCTATGCATTGTTCTAATTGTGATAATGAGTTTAAGAATCCTATAAATCTTCTTCTGGAGTTCTTTCGCCTCGCCTGGCAGTAGAGAACAAGAACAAGCTAAAGAAGCTAGTTTAAATAGAAAAGCAACTTTTATGGAGTTATTCAAAGCAGATTATACTGTATTTGAATATATCCCAGTGAATGTTTTAAATGAGCTATTGGAATGGAAGTTTAAGTTAGAAGAGGAAAAGAAAAAGCAAATGGAAGAAAGCTTACATAGTAGTAAGATAGATACAGCTCAAAGAAAATATGTTAAAAAGTAATGTATCTGATAGAGGAAATGTAATAGTTTCTTCTATCAGATTTTTTAGAAATAAGGGAATATTGAAGATTATTTAATGTTTCAATATGTTATTAAAGGAAAGTATACTTATTATGAGGTGTTTTAAAATGTACATTTTAAGTGAATCTGAAAAGAAACAAACTTTTAAAATAGTTGAAGCTGTAAAAAGTATTATTAACTCTACAGATACTAAATCAGTTTATAAAAAATGCTTACTTAAAAAGAAGCAATTTGATAAGAGAGTTTCTAAAGCAAAAACTGCTCTTCAAAGTATGAATATAGATGTAAATCATCATATTAAAAAGGTTAAAGAAATGTGTGATGATTTTTCTATAATGGGTATAATTAAAACTGTTGGAATCTATTGGGAGAACGCTAAAAAGACAGAACTTAATCCAGAGATCAATCATAAGGCGTTTTTATTGTTTTTAATATGTGTAATCCCTGGTCTTTTTGGTGAATGGATATTATCGTTTGGATTAGGGAAAGAAACTTCAGATATTATAGGATCAGTTTTATTTGCTCCTCTATTTGAAGAGTTAGCAAAATATTTATCAGTAAAACAAGGAGTTCATCAAGAATTTTGGAAGTTATTTAATATGGTAGAGTTTTTTGCATATGTTGTAAAGCCATTTATATTTTTCATTGCATTTCCTTCTGTTACTACTACAGCTATTTTTGGCGTTAGCTTAATTGTTAGATTCATCTGTGTTATGATGCATACTATTAATACAATGATACATAAAAAAGAATTAGATAACGGAAATACTAAGAGAGGTTTAGTTATTGGTATTCTTATACATATGTTTTGGAATGGGGTTTTATCAAATATTGTTGATGGAAAAAGTTTTTCTAGCTTAAAAGATTTTATAGTTGGTGAATTTGTATGGGCTGGATCTGCTCTTAGCTTTTTACTTTTAGTAGGAGCTATATATAAGAAAATAATTAATAAAGAAGATGAAGTCGGTGGAGTTGAACCAGCATATGCATAATGAAAACTATTTATTAGAGAGTAGTTTTTATATAAGTCTTCTTACCAATAGAACATTAAAGGAAAGTTATAGCAGTATATATAACAAATATCTTACAGAAGGTATACATCCTAGACTTGCTACAAAATTACTTTATGAAGAGGTTAAAAAGAATCAAGCTATTATAGATAAACTTTACAGAAAACTTAAGTGGCGCTTACAAAATATGAAGTCTAAGAATGACCCAAAGCTTACTAAGATGGTTAAAGATATTGTGGATAAATCAGATGAATCTAGATTTGAAAAAGATTTAGTTAAACTTCTTCAATATATGATTACTATAGATGCTTTGAAGGAAAGTAAATACCAAGATACTTTAGATAAAGTTTTAGATGTCTATGATGGCTGTATTAATAAAGGTAAAACACACGAAGAATCTGCTTTAAGGGCTTTAATATCAATACCATTCGTTTTAAAGGGAACACCTAGTGATACTAGTATTAAAGTGTTTAAAGTTTTAGGGCTTATAACAATATTAGTCTTACTTTGTGGTCTTATTAATGGAATATTGTTTGGAGGGTATATGTTTATATTTCCTCTTATAGTTGCTATATTATCTCTAATAATTAGTGGAGGAAGATATTATTTAATAGTATCTTTTTATTAAATGAAAACATATAAGCTAAAATTAAAAGAATGGTCCTGGTTGAATCCATTCAAATCTTCTTCTGAATTTGATTCGGGCGGACTGAATAGATTCCAATTCAGAAAGCAGTTCTTAGATCTATTAAGAAAATCAATTGCTCTTAGAATTAATCCTAAACCATACACTTCAACAAAAGAATTATATCAAGACTATTTAGAAACTTATAAAAAGATTACTTATGATGAAGCTAAGGTACTTGCTCAAAGCATTAAAGATAATGATATCTTTTTATTAAAAGAACTAAGAAATCAAGAATGGTTTGAATTTATTATGCATATTGTAGTAAACTATGGTACAGGATATGCATTCAATTGTAGGTCATATGGGGCAGATTGGGGTGACGATGTTTTTGGTTATGGAGTAACTCCGAATAGAAAAGTTACTAGATTTTTAAATCAAGTAGAAAAAGTATATAACTCTGACCCAATGACTGTGAGTAATTATTTAGATCATAAATATGATTGGGTTGAATTAGTATTAGAGTATGTTCAAGTAATGAATCGCGATATTGTGGTGGTTCAATATTTCCCAGATGGAGACGGGGTTCATTATGCTTATGTAAGTAAACCTTATGCCCAAAAATATATTAATACTATCTTAGATTATGATGTAAATCATAACTTCAAACTAGATGTATTTAAACCAGAAAGACCTAGATTAAAGTTTTTTGTTCAGCGTGGTGTTAAGCTTTAGCAATAAATGAGGTGATATTTTTGAAAGTAAAATTTATAAAGAAAGAACTTATGGAACAAAAGTTACTTAATGAATTATATGAAGATAGTCTTGGTGAAGATACTTTTAAAACTCCTAAGGAAGCTATTAGATGGTGTAATCAAATGTTTGAAAAAACTAAAGATAGAAAGTATAAACAAATTAGTAACTATCTTCATATCTATTTGTAAGGTGAGATGATATAAATGGATGATATAAATTTTTTACATGATGGTATAGAAATAGTCATAAATGAATGCCCAAAGGGGTTTAAAAGAAAATATGTTAAAGTTATCTCAGCAGCAATAGTCATTAGTAAAAACATTTTTCATGACGTTGGGGCTGGAGTAAAAAATATATTTGGAGGAGAATTAAAGTCTTATTCAAATCTAGCAGAAGAAACATTTGAACAATGCTTAGAAAGATTAAGAAATAAGGCTAAAGCGGCTGGATATGATGGTGTATGCAATATAAGAGCTTTTTCTCCATCAATAGCAGTTCAAGCATCTGAATTAGTTTTATATGGAATAGGATTTGTATACGTTCCAATGCATCCTAAAGCGCCAGATAAAAAGCCTAAAATATAGAAGAAGGGGCGATTATTGTGGAAGAGGAATATATTGTTGAAAATGGTAAAGTATTAGAGGGCATGCTCAATAATTTCTTCACTGAAGCTAAAATGAATAAAGGTAGTGGAAGTAGAGTTGCATTAAGGAATATGGTAATGCAATGTGTGAATGATTTAAAGTCCAATCCACAAGCTGCACAAAGATGTAATGCATCTATAGAAGGTAGAAGAAGAAACTTAGCTATTGGTGCTTTGAATAATGAAAAAGCAGCATCTCAAATATTGGGTGAGTATATTAAGAAATATGTTGAATCAGAATGCGTATCTGAAGGAGTTAGATTGGGCAAAGGTGGAAGAAAGAATCTTCAAAAGGAAATTAACAATGCTGTAGCTAAGTTATTTAGAAATACTAATCTTAGAATAGACATGGTTAGAAAAGCTCAACAAGCTACTGGGACTGCTCCCACTAACTCAAAAGAAGATTATACTCCGGAAGAAAGATCTAAGTACCTTAAAGAAGGTTATATTGAATGCGATAATATTTTTTATAAAGATGGATTGTATCTATCAGAAGGAGATTACCAAAGTAATGCAAAGAAAACTGCTAAAGGAACTATATTAACTATACTAGTATTTATTATTAGCTTATTGCTAACTAATATGGTTAGAGCTTACTTTGGTGGAACTCCTGGAGGGGAATTTGCTTCAGAAGCTATGAAGAATGGATTCACTTGGTTTACTTGTTTAATATTAGCTCCTATTATAGAAGAACCTGCTAAATTGATAAGTGTTAAGGGAGGATATGGTAAGCATTTCTTTTTTGCATTTAACTTTTTAGAGTTTGGGTTATATGTTATGATGCTAGTATCTGGTGGAATGAGTGTAGGTGTAGCTATTCTTATAAGAACTGTAGCAGTTATGATGCATGCTTTAACAATGAGAGTATTGGGTAGTACAAAGGGTAAAGGTATAGCTATGACTAGTTTTAAATTAGCTGTAAGTATTCTTATACACTTTATATTCAATGCTTTATTTTTAAAATATATGGTATTTGGTATAGCTGGTAATACAATATTATTATTTATAATAGGCTTCTTTGGAGTAGCATTTGGTCTTTTCTTGGTGTCTAAGATATTTAGTAGTAAGACTAAAAATGATAATGATTATAATGATTTTACTACTCAAAGCAACCTAGATTATGGAATGAGAGGTGGGTATGGTTATGCCTAAAAAAACTTTGTTTGGGTGCCTTCCACAAAAAGGTGTAGATGGTGATTTTAAAATCTATACAGATTTAGAAGTAATAATGCAATCTATATATGTAATACTTAATACTCCAAAGGGGTCTAGGATTTGGCAACCTGAATTTGGATGTAATGTAATGTCATATATCTGGGATCTTTTAGATGAAAAAACTGTTGATACTATGAGAACTGAAATAGAGAATGCCTTAGCTAGATGGGAACCTAGGATTAATGTAAATAATGTAGATGTTTCTATAAGTCCTTATACACAGGGAACTGTTAATGTAACTATAGAGTTTAGTTATGCTGGTAAAGATTATAGTAAGAATATGTCTTTATCGCAGACTAATATGAGCGATATATCGGTATATTCAATGCATTATTAAGATATGCCAAAAAAGAAAATTTTGAACAAATAGAGAGGAGAAAGAATCCGTAATGGAAACTAACTCCTCTCTTTTATTAAAACTTACATCTCTTTAATGTGCACATTATAGAATTTTATGTCTACTTTAGGTGTAACAAATTTTGTCCTAGCAGTAAGATATATAATGAAATGTCTGATAAGGTTTGCGCTAGTAGTTAAATACATATCAATATGATCAACTACTGTTGACTCTGGAAGTTGATACTTTGTAATTGAATATTTGTACGTATAATAAACTCTCCCTTTTTTAGATGTAGTTGAAGTGCGAATAGCTCTCCGGGATTTGTACTTATACGTCCAATTAAAGAAAACTGTGTTTTTAACTGGATCTTTAAGATATTTGTCCCAGTAGTCTAAGAAAGTTCCTAAAGTAATACCAGGAGCTTCTTGACTTAAAGGGTATCCAGTTAGCCTATTTGTTTCTTTATTGTAATGAGCAAATAGGCAAACTTCGTCAGTTGGATCATAAGTGATATGCGCTTTGTCTAGTAATTTCTTTAAGACAAACCCTCTTTGTTCGGCGTCATAGCACTCGTCCATAATCTTAGCTGCAAACTTGTGCTCAAGGACTTTCATGATTGACTTTCCTCCTCAGACTCAATCAGCTCAATACCTTTATCCAGAATTGTAACTTTTGCCGAGAACATATATCCAAGGGTATTGAGGGTAGTATCACTAATTTCGTGATCCTCTAGATCCTCAATGTTCATAGAGGCAAGAAGTTCTTGCTCTTTATTATCATAAAGTATATCCACAGTTGGAAAATTATACTTAATGATAAATGGATGACTATCTACAACTATTCTTTCAACTTTATTTCTTTGGAAGAATATTCTAGTTGATGCGAATGAGAAATACACTGGGTTGTAATTTTCATCCTCATGGTCAACAGTAAACACAGCTACCGATACATGGATTTGTGGAACAAAACAACGCATAACTATACATCTCCTTTAAGAGTTAATTTTATGGTAAACATAATTGCATTGCGATCTCTCGGATTACCATCGAGTATTATCAACTTGCCACTAGCATTTTGGACCCAGAAGTTACATCTCCAGATGGAATTTTCTGTAAATACTAGATTAACAAAAACTCGGTTCAGAAATGCTCTTAACGAATAGCTAAAAGATTCTTCTGGATTGGTTTGCCCATATGGAGTAACAGTATATCCCTTATCCTGAATGAATATGAGCTTATACTGCTGCTTTGATAAAAAGCACTTGTTAAATCTATCAATGCCTTTTAAGTGATCGATAATTACAGATATAATTTCATTAACTGATTCACAGGTATCGTTTTCAAGTGTAATAATCGGCTCCACTAAACTAGGGTTATATTTGCTAGAGATTGAATACTTAACCTTCATTTTAATCCCTCCCATTATACATTTCATTCCAAAGATTTTTAGCTTCTGGCGACATGGACAGAAATTCGATACATTTTTTAGCAGCTTTGCAGTCTCTTGCAAACTGCCTCCTATTTCTTTCTTCCATATACCTCGGATGAGGTAACCCAATATCCAGCCTACTAAGCTTATTGTGTCTAGCCATTTGAAAACTCCTCCTTATAGAGATATAAATAGATGTAGCAATACAATAATATATTTACAAAATTTGATATAAAAGAAAGAGGTGATCCTCATAGAACTACAAGATTTAGTATTACCTATCTTACAAAATTCTTTACCACATAAAGGCGAGATGGCATATTTTATAGATGTAGAATCTAATAAAGCATTGCAAGAAGTTGGTAAGATTGATGGTGCTTATTATATAACGAAGAACTTATGGAATAAACTTATTAATACTGCTAATATTACAGAAGAACAAGTTAAACAGTTTGCTTCTTTTATGCCGGGTGGTTATGTAGCATCTAACACATTCTATAATGCATTACTGATCTATATATTGGTGTTTGTGGCAGATGGTACAGTAGATAAAACTGTTTATAATATTAGTAGATACTATACTGCTATAACATTGTCATATATGAAAAGGAAGTATTTCCCAGTTTTAGATAAAAATCTTATGCAATATACCTTAGTACATGCACATGCTGCTACAGTAGCTAAACAAGGATGGAATGTGTTTGTCATTAAAGTGGCTGATGAAACTTTAAATAAATATATTGATATTTTTAGGGATAGAGTTTCTTTGTATGACTACTATCGTTATATTGTTGATATACACAATAAGGTTAACCAGTCAGTTAAACATTTAGCTATTAGATACTACAAGAATGTTGGTAAGGCCGATACTCCAGATATGACAGAGGATCTTGAGAATGCTTTAAACAATATTGATAAAGTTACTATGAATCCAAAATTTATCGAGTATATAGCTCAATTATCTGGAGTGTCTGAGATAGATGTTGAAGATATTTGTGTTAAGATCCACGACTTTAATGATGTTAATTCTACTATGCAGAATATCATCTTAAGATTCTTAAGACAGTATAGAGATAGAGAAGGTATCAATAAAGTTGGGATTACTGTTGCAGCTGGTAGAGGTCTTATTATGGAACCAATACCTCAGTTAGCTGCTAAGACTCTAATGGATGTTGGTATAGAACCAGATAAACAGAATATTAGAGTAGTTATTTTGATTGCACTACTGTGCATAATGTATGCGTAAATGAGATATAGATTAATACTTAAAGAAGATGTTAATCAACATTTATATTTTTATCATTTAGGTCCAAAGAATCTTGATAAGATAGTTTCATTAGAGTATCAGTATAGAACTAATAAACAACTATTCCTAATAAACAGTAGTAAATATAGATTTAGATTATGTAATGGATGGAATGTTTATCCAGGTAGAAATCCTGAAAGTTTAACTTTAGAAGAAGTACATGATGGTATATGTAAGTTTAGAAAATCAGTTAATGGATGTAATCAGATCTATCTCTTTAGATATCCACCATTTAAGGGTCTAGGATTAAGTATGTCTAAAACATTATCTGGTAAAGGAATCTATAGAATTGACTTATATAGAATCAAACTGTTACTTAACTATATTACTTGGGGTTGGGTATTGAGTAATACTGACAATAAGAAACTTAATAAAAGTTATTACGAAAGAGTTACTCCTATAGAATACTTTAGTAGATATGATGATAATGCTTCTATGAGATTTGCTGCTATGAGCCATATAAGTGTTTCACCAAAAGAGTACTATATACCAAAGGAATATTTTAATCAAATACCGATACCTAATACTATAGAGGATGTTGTTAGATATGAGGGGATATAACAATGAATCACATTACTTATCATTACTTAATTAATGGTTGGAATGATCTTAAGGGTCATTATCTTTATGATGCGATGCATATACCAAATAAGTCCATTCAAGAAAAGGTATTTCACAAGTATGTTGATGATATAGAACATAGACTTAAAAAGGAAGGACAGCTAGAGTTATTAGATCAATTCAATGATAAGAAGACTTTAAGAGAAAAAGCAGATCTGATGTTTAAACTTATCTATGATGCACAGTTTAAAAAAATACTTAATAGACCTTACTTTGGAGTATATGGTATATATACAATGCCTATAGATACTTTTGGTTATTTAGAACACCATAAGTGTAGAATTAGAATTGATTGTGATACTATAGATCCAGATCTTATTGTAATTAGATTTGGTAGAAATTGCTATAAATATAATGAATCTAACTGGAATAAGATATGTGAACCATATGAACAATCAGGATACTTTATGAAAGTGAAAGATAAGTCCGGGTTTAGAGAATTTCCTACAGTAATCTTTATGTTGCCTAGGTTAAAGTTTTTGCCAGAAGATGTAGAGGTATATAAAAGATGAGATATAGATTAATACTAAAAGAAGATACTTATCATAAGACTGTATATCATTTAAGTGATAATCCTAATTTAGATGGTGTAGTTTTAAAACCTAGTATACCTAAACTTAAATTTGATGATGAGAATGGTACCATCAAAAGAGTTTGTTTCTCAACTACTATAGACGGGTGTTTACAAGGATTATATCCAATATATCCTGGTACTTCTTTAGATGATCTTAGATACACTAGCTTTGAGGGAGAATATCTTTATGTATATGAGCCGTTTAATTCTGATTTTAGCTATGTTGATACTGATACTTTAGTTAAAAAGAGATTAGTTCCTGATGCTGAAGTTAGTAAAGAAGTTTGGATTACATCTCCGGTTAAAGTTAAGTTAGTAGGTACAATCTACGTGTATCCATATGATTCAGTTAAATCTTTTAAGTTTATTTGGAGAGGTAAACAAGATAAACCTGCTATTGGTATAAGGTTAAAATGGAAATGGGTAGATAGGTTAAAGGAAAGTTACTTAAGAGAAGACCTTGGTAATACTCCTAAAGGTTATAAAGATATCAATAAGATTATGGATTATTGTAATGAATGGTTTGAGAATAACCCAGATAAAGCTGATAAGGTTATATGGAAAAGATACATCCAAGTTAGGAATTGGATTAGAGAACTTAAGAAGTATAGGAGTAAGTTTGGACCTATTACTTTTGAAAGAAAGATTGATGAATTAAAACTCAATAAAGAAAAAACAGGTAAGGATGGTTATATCACATTAGATAGAGCTATTCTTATATTTTTTAAAAAATGGAAAGAGAGTAATTATAATCTGGAAGATCTTAACAGAAGTATAATGTATTGTTTAGTTGAATTAAGATCTTTCAGAAAGAAATTTAAGAAACAAGAATTTAGTTGTAAGCTATAACAAAAAGAAAAGGGCAGTTAATGTGGCTTGCCCAGGCCGAGTTTTGGTTAACTTTTATTTTCTTCTTTTTTAGCGGATTCCTGACGAGCAGCTTCTGCATCGCAGAGAGCCGACTCGTAATTAAACCCGCAGCCATAACAATCGTATTCGCAGTACGACCCGCCAGCGAAGCACATAGGCAATCCTGTAATAGGATTGATTTCAAAGTTTCTTGCCATAAAAGGCCTCTTTCTCCTACACTATAGCAGTAGGCGCTATGGGTTGATTGGCTTAAAGCTTTTTGCTTTTGCCACAAATACAATATATATACAATTGAGGTGATAATAAATGCTTTCAAATTGGGATAAAGCTTTTAATTCTGTTTTGAAGTATGAGGGTGGTTATGTTAATGATCCACTTGATATGGGTGGAGAGACCAATATGGGTATAACCAAGAATACTCTTATTAAAGCACAGAATGAAGGCATAGTTGATAGAAAAATCACAGTCAAAACTTTAAGAAAATCTGATGCACAAAAGATATATAAAGCATATTATTGGGATAAGATGTATTGTGATGATTATGAAACTCCAATAGATCATATCATTTTTGATTCAGTAGTTAACCATGGCATTAAAGGTGGTTCTAGAATAGTTCAAAGAGCTGTTAATAGTATGGGTATAGAAGGTCTTTCATTAGTGGTTGATGGTATTTTTGGTAGAATGTCTAGAGAAGCTATTGATAGAATATGTGCTTTAGAGGAAACTACTAAATTAGCTAAAATGATACTTATAAAGAGAAAGGCTTACTATGATGATATTATTGCTAGTAAACCTTCACAAGCAAAGTTTAGAAGAGGTTGGTATAATAGATTAAATAACTTAGCTAAAGACTGTGGTATTGATTGGAAGGTTTAATTTAAATGGCTTTCTCTAATACTTTAGATTCATTAAGTGCTACAGTATTAGCAGAAGTTGAAGATATAGTTAATAATAGAATAGCATCTTCTACTGAAAAGGTAGCTGTATTAACTCCGTCAAATAATGTAGTTACAATAGATCCTAGTTCTGCATCATTGTTTAAGATTACTTGCAGTTCTAATACAGCTATCTCTTTAGAAGATATTGATGAGATATACACTAATAATGGTGGTACAGTTTCTATATTATTAACTAGAAGTTCTGATTCAGTAGTAATTACATGGCCCAATAGTATTACCTGGAATGATGGTACTGCACCAACTTTATCACATGTTGATATGATAATTTTAACTACTTTTGATGGTGATACTACTTGGGTTGGTAATGCTATTACTGTAGATAGTACATTTCCTTCAGAATGATTACTAGAGCTATAAGACAGTTACATTGTAAATCTAAATCACCAGAAAGACTTTATTTATATAACTATGGGGATGAATGTGTAGATGTAACTGGAGGATGGGGTGTAATATATCAAAGTAATAAAACTCTAACTAAAGAATCTGACCATCTTTTATGGACACCATCTTCTGGAACTATGCAGCATGCTTGGATTTATACTATGAATACTATTGATTTTAGTCCTTGGTCAATGCTTCATATAGATTTTGAGGATTATATTACGAATGGGAATACAAGCCAATTTTATATATGGGCATCTACTGATAGGACATCTAGAGCTTATAATGATACAGGAAAAGTATTCACAGTTTTAGATACAAACTACGGAAGATCAATGGATAGCTATAAATATAAGAGAAATTACGACTTTACTTATGATGATTATTTAGCAATCAGGCCAAATGATACTAAACCAGATTTATCACAATACACAACTCCATATTATTTGGGAATAGGTCACTATTCAGATTATTCTCAAACTGGTTATGCTAAAATTTATGAGGTTTGGTTAGAATAAAAGGAGATGTATAAATGACAACTTATAGTAAACCTATATTTAATATACCAGTAAGTTTTTCTAGTAGTCCTATTGTTTATGTTTATAAAACAGTATCTTTTACATCTCCTTCTAATTTAACTTCTAATGGAACTTTAGGTGGAGATAGTTTTGCTGTATCTCGTTATTATTGGTCTAATGGAGAGTATTTATTTGTTGACGATCTTCCAGAAAATGCTAATGATGAGCATCCTGCTTGGAAAGCATTTGATTCAAGTTCTTCTACATTTAATTATATTTGGGCTAATGAAGATCATCATGGGTATATGATAATATATAATCCAGACCCTATAAATATAGAAAGTATAACTATTACTATGAGATCTTCAACATATGGTATTAGATCATTCTATTTACAAGGAAGTAATGATGGTATTAATTATACTAATATTGAATACTTTAATGCCGGTAATACGTCTCCATCTACTTGGAATATAACTGTATCACCTTATAACGGTTATTATAAATATTATAGGTGGGAAGTTGATAGAGGCTCGAGAGATTCATCAAGCTATACTAGTGTTCAAATGTCTAATATAGTTATTACTGGAACTAAAAAAGTTGCAAATAAAAGATTATACTTATACAATAATGGTAATGAATGCTTAAGTGTAACTGGTGGATGGGTTATTGACGAGAATTCTGCAAGTGATGGAACATATCCTTATAAAGGAGAAGATGGGTTATATTTACAGTATTCACATATGGGGTGGCCTGGCAGTTGTTTTATAACTAACAACATTATTCCCATACTTAGCTATTCAAAAATAGGATGTGTATTTAGAATATATAAAACTTATTCTAGATATCAATGTATTAGATTTGTAAATACTAATCAAATAGATTATTCATCTGGGTATAGTAACAGACCAGTATTTCCTACATATAGTTATTTAGCTACAGAATCTAGTCCATATGATGATGTTGGGTTAGCTTATGGAACAGTAAATCAATGGTCGGAAGATATAGTGTTATATGCTAGTGCTGAGCATGAGTGGAGATGGACTACTAATACTAAAATAGCAATAAACTTTTGGGGTGGAGATTCTGGATCTGGATATTTACACGTTAAGCAATTGTGGCTAGAGTAAAAGGAGGTATGATATGAATGGCTGTAGTTGATACTTTAAATTCATTAGGTAAAATCATTCTACCAAAGGAAAATCCAGTAGAATTAACTATTACCAATAACACAATTACTATAGATCCTAATAGTGGATCTTATTTCTTTTTAGATGATATAGATAGCAATCTTACTATTAACATTAGTTCATTGAGTGCTAGTAGTAAAACTATATACCTTAAACTTAACTTTGATGAAGACAATATTGTTATAAGTTGGCCTAATAATATAAAATGGCAAGAATTAATTTCACCTAATATTAGCCAATATGAAGATTTATTCATATCTTTGATGACTTTAGATGGTGGTACTACTTGGTATAGTGAACCTGTTATTAAGACTAAACCATTGACCGATTTAAGTTATTACATGGCTAATAAATATCCAGGTAGTTATAGAACATTAACATCAATACCGGTATCTGATATATTATATTTTAGTAAAATTAGACCCACATCGCTTGATAACACATTTTCAGGTGCTCTTGGTGCTTCCTCTGGTTCAACGTCATATTTAGAACTAGATGTATCTGATTTGGATACTAGTAATGTTACTAATATGCAGGGTGTGTTTTATTATTGTAGTTCATTAACTTCATTAGATTTATCTAATTGGGATACTAGTAATGTTACAGTTACGAGTAATATGTTTAGGAGTTGCAGTTCATTAACTTCATTAGATTTGTCTGATTGGGATACTAGTAAGGTTAGTAATGACGCTTTTATGTTTACAGATTGTGATTTGGAATATATGATCCTAAATTCAAATACTGTAAAAATGACTAAATCAAATGGTCTTAACAATACTTGTAAAATACTAGTTCCATCAAGTGCATTAAACACATATAAATCACATTCAGCTTGGTCTTCGAGAGCTTCACAATTTGATGCTATAGAAAACTATACAATTACTAGATCTAATGGACAAGTTACAGTGACTCCAAATACATAATATAAGGGGGTATGATATGAATGGCCTTTGTTGATACGATCAATTCTTTAAAAAAAAGAATGCTACAGAATTCATTAGAAAGAAGTATCACAGTTACTCCTTCTAATAACACATTTACAATAGATCCAAATAAAGCAGCTTTGTTTTTAGTGAATGTTGCAGCTAATTCTACTATAGCTGTTTCTACTTTAAATTCAGATTATACTAATACTGGTTCGGTATTTTCTATATTACTTACTTTAGGTAGTGATTCATATACAGTATCTTGGCCTAACAATATAAAGTGGGCTGATGGAGAAGCACCTGAACTTTCTTATAAGAATCTTGTTACTTTTACTAAATTTGATAGTAGCTCTGATTGGGTTGGTGGATCTGTAGTTATTGATGCTACATTTCCTACTGCTTAAATTGAAAGGAGATTAGAATGAGTGTTCTTTCAAATGAAAGTTTTTATTGGGCAAAAGAAACAGCTGAAGATATAAATGGTATACCAGCCAGATATACCGTAGACTTTGAAGGAAATGCTATTTGTACTCATAGTTTTAGCTTAGAGCATGTTTTTGATGATGCTACTAGTGTAGATTCTTATGGATTATATATGGCATTTTATAATTGTACAGGAATCACTGGAAGCATTTCGTTCCCTGAATTAACTAGTATAGATAATTATGGGTTAAGCTATGCATTTTGTAATTGTAAAGGAATCACTGGAAGTGTTTCGTTTCCTAAATTAACTAGTGTAGGTACGTATGGGTTATACGAGGCATTTTATAATTGTACAGGAATCACTGGAAGCATTTCGTTCCCTGAATTAACTAGTATAGATAATTATGGGTTATACGATGCATTTTATAATTGTACAGGAATCACAGAATTGCATTTCAGATCAGATATGCAATCTACTATTGGTTCCAATAAATATGGTGCAACTAATGCTACTGTTTATTTTGATTTATAATTAAAATGGAGAATAAATATGTTATATTCAAGTAGTATAATAGAAAATAAAAAAATATATAGAGCTAATTATCAAAACCTTGAGTTTACTGAAATTAAAACCATAGGTACGTATGGGTTATACTATGCATTTTATAATTGTACAGGAATCACTGGAAGCATTTCGTTCCCTGAATTAACTAGTGTAGATTCTGATGGGTTATCCTATGCATTTTATAATTGTACAGGAATCACTGGAAGTGTTTCGTTTCCTAAATTAACTAGTATAGGTTATTATGGGTTAAACTATGCATTTCGAGGTTGTACAGGAATCACTGGAAGCATTTCGTTCCCTGAATTAACTAATGTAGATTCTGATGGGTTATCCTATGCATTTTATAATTGTAAAGGAATCACTGGAAGTGTTTCGTTCCCTAAATTAACTAGTATAGGTACTTATGGGTTATCCTATGCATTTTATAATTGTACAGGAATCACTGGAGCTGTGTCTTTTCCAGAATTAACTACTATAAATCGGGAAGGATTATCTGGAGCATTCGCTAGTTGTACTGGAATAACGGGTGTTTCATTTCCTAAGTTAACTACTGTAGGTGGTACTGGATTAAGTCGAACATTTTATGGATGTACAGAAATAACTTCAGCTTCATTTCCAAAATTAGCTACTATTGGAAATACTGGAATGTCGTATATATTTTATGGATGCACTAGCCTTACAAGTATATCGTTTCCTACATTAACCTCAGTTGGAACTAATTGTTTTAATAATGCGTTTACAAATTGTACTTCACTTACTGAAATCCATTTTAGATTTGATATACAGTCTAGTATTGAAGCATTAGCTGGATATAGCTCTAATTTTGGTGCTACTAACGCAACTATTTATTTTGACTTATAAAAAGAAAGGAGACATGATATAAATGTCTGATGAAAATCTTATTAACAATGAAGAAGTAATTGAAGAACAGGGTCCTATTATTGAAGAGGCACCTGTTGAGGAAGAACCTATAGAAGAAACTCCAGTTCAGGAAGAAGATACCGGTCCTAAATGGTATGAATATGATGATCCTGAAGCAGTAAACTTTATTGGTACAAAGTTTATTAAGCCAGACTACGATCAAAATGCATATGCTGCAGTAGCTGGCTGGTGTAATGAAACACAGAAAGCCTATATTATTGAATCTGAAGATGGTACTTATTATGAATGTGTAGCTATACCAGAGCCAACTTTTGAAGAACTCAAGGAAAGAAAAATGAATGAACTTGAGTTTAAATTTGAAGAAGCAGTTACTGGTAGTTTTACTACTACTGAAGGATATAATATGCAGTTTAATGAAACGGACTGCAATAAGATGAATGGTAGTATCACTCTTAATAAAGCTACTGGAATTACTTCAGACTATTTAGTACAGGCTGATAACACTGTTATAGAAAACGTTCCAATTGAAACAATGGAAAGTGTTCTTTTACAGATGCTTAAACAATATAAGAGTATGCATCTTAAAAAGCAGATCTTTAGAGCACGAATTAATGCATGTACTACTAAAGAGGAGCTGGATAATGTAGATCTTACCTTTTAGGAGGTAATGTTATATGGCAGATTTAGTAGGAAGTATACATCAGTTTCTTAATAACTGTAAAGATACTATAGTTAGCTGGTGTAAAGATGCAGCTAAAACTGTTTGCTTGCCATTAACTGGTGGGACTGTTAATGGTAATGTAAGCACTAAAAAATTAACAGCGACAAGCGTTAATTCATCTGGAGATGTATATAGTAAACATATATCTATTGATAACCCATCAACAACTGGAGCTATAGTGATAATTAACACGACGACATCATATAATGATATATATGCAACTAGTGAAAATAATGATGACGAAGATAAAAGGATTGGATTTATTAGATTCAACCCAAATCGTGATGGTTATAAGGAAATTGAAATGGTTGTTCCGCAAATGATTAATAATTCTTTAAAATACTCTACTATAAGAACTGGTATGAATTCTTCTGGAGAATTTTATACTAAAGCTATGACTCCTACATCGGTTACAGATAATACTAACAATATCGCTACTACATATTGGGTTAATCAAGCTTTAGCTAATATGACTAAAGGATATAATACATCTAACGGAACTAGATATATTAAATTTCCAAATGGGCTTATGATATGTGCTGGATATGCTGCTAATGTAACTGCAGGATCAGTTGTAAATTTCCCTGCAGCATTTAAGAACATGCCCGATGTAGTTATTGTTAGACATTGGGGAGGTACTGGTGATTCTACTGTGGGAGCAAGTTCTACAGTAGGGTCTGCTCCAGTTCAAGTATATAACACTACAGTTTCTTCTTTTAGAGTTGGAGTACATACCGCTACTGCCGCAGATTCGTCTGCATATATAAATGGATCTTACACTATATATGCTATGTGGATCGCTGTTGGCGAATGGAAATAAAATAAAAAGACTAGATGAGTTATCATCTAGTCTTTTTTAGTTTAACCATGTTTAAGTTTGTTAAGGATTTTAGTGTGATTATACACACATGCAGAGTTCGTATCGTGTTTGCCAGTAATATTGCATTCTCTACAGTCTATTTTAGCATGTTCTTTACTGTATACCAATAACAGTTCGTAAGCATCTGAAAAAATTGCGTGTGCATTTGAATATTTACAGGTATGATATTCAATATTATAAGCACTACACTTACTACAATCAGAAAAGCTAAAACACCTGTTTAAACACGCTGCAAATACAGCTAAGGGGGTTGATTTTTTCATAGTTGTTATTCCCTTCTCTTGTTTAATAGATTATAATGATTAGCTATATCTATCAGCATGTAATCACAACATGTTCCATTAATAGCATATGGATATTCAGCGAGGTATCCACATCTTTTATCATTCCCATGGCAATATACATTTTTAAGCATTATTATAAATTTATTCTTTTTATAAGCTTTTAATAAAGTACCAAAAGCTGCTGTACATGATTTGAAGTATGGAAAAACTGGAGAATCTTTATTAGACTTAAAGAACATACAATCTGAATTACATGCTGGTTTAGCAAGACACTGATTTGTAAGTGTAACTACCATTGCTACAAATATTGATCTATGTGTAGCTACCATTTAGATATAACCCCGATCTTATCAAGAAATATGTTAAAATCACATCTTAGTTCTGGATTGAAGTTTTTCAGTATAAATGGGCATTTGCTACAAGAGCCCATATCACAATATTTTTTTGCTTCTAAAACTGAACGAACATGACTGGATTTATCCATAGAATGTAGCTCACATAATTTATACTCTGTATTGTATAAAAAGCATGTGCTACATTTATCGTTTTGCAGGCAAATTGATAATAACTGCAAATATGCAAATGGTAGGACGCGTTTACTATACATTCTTAACACACTTCCCAATCCGGTTGGTTATATCTGTGAAATAGCATTCATCCATATATCTATTTTTATGCCTAAAGACGCAGTGCTTATCACACCCCATTTCACCAAACATTGCGTGATAGGATTCAGCTATTTGAGCACTTAACAAACTATCATAATCTAGAAAAGCAAATCTACCATTAAACAAAGAGCAATTTAGATATACTTCATCTATCTCATTATAAAATTTACAGTTATAACAATTATCTTGACCTAAACAAAACGTTAAACTTTGAATATATAGTAGTTCTGTTAATCCTTTTAAGATCATTTTTTATCGGCGTTAAACAGCTTGAGTCCATCAATAGCAAATTCATTGATATTCTCAAAGTCTTTAGTGCAATCAGCTCCTAAACAAGTATCTTTACAGCTAAAGCTATAATCAGCAATTTCTGCAAGAATAGAAACTACTTCTTTAAATTTATCCGTAATTTCAATAACTATATCAATATCTTCAACTCTTACTCTAAACTTATCTTTAGGAACAATCAAATATGCTCTAACACTAGTAAACCTATCAATACTTTCTTTATATTCAAAATAATCTTTTTCAATATTGTTCATATCAGTATCGATAACACCTTCAAATGTAGTTAAGGCATTGAAGATACCCAGGTAATAATTATGAAGTTTTTCTAGTATGCTATTACCATTAGGATAATCCTTAATTGCATTAATAACATAAACATCACTATCAACTTTAGGTATACTTATTTTAAGAAAGTCTACAAGTTTCATTCTGTACCATCTCCTTTAATAAGAATTGCTGCAACAACCATAGCCCAGTATTTCTTTTTCATAAAGCTACTTTTCTTAATAAGTTTTGCAGTGTGCTTATCATACTTACCAGGATGTTTCATAATATCATTAGCTAGCGCAACACATCTATTGATAAAGTTCATATCAAATACTTTTTTATAATCTTCATAGCTAATACCACAGTCATCAGTGCAAGTTTCCATATATTGATTGTAAAATACTTTCATTACAGCATTAACATAGCTGTCATTAATGTGCTTCATTGTATTGAGTCCTTTCTTTCCAAGTTTCAAATTCATCCCAGAAGCATACTGGCATGTGTGTCATTACATTGCAATCTTTTGGGATAGCGTCTTTCTCAATAAGGCTATATGTAAAATCCAGAGGTCTTTCTTCAGGATACATATTAAGTAGATCTTCAATTAACCCGACTTCAAGATAATATATATCACCATCAAAACATTCAACCTCATAGCAAAACCGTTTGTCCTCATATAGCATGATTTCATAAGCTTTATTCATTAGTTCTTGAAAGTTTAACTCACAAGTACAATTGTATCTATCTACTTTGATTTCTTCAAATGGATAGTTCCAATATGCGACTAGAGTATTAATAGCGTCAGCTAGCCAATATTCTGTTACTAACCACTCAGTGTGTTTAAATGGATCATAATTATCTTTACAAAAGTATAATTGGTTATTTATAACCGACTCATAGAACTCTTTAAATGAACTAAACTCCCCAAGTTCTGTATCACTATCCCCGCATTCTTCACAATAAAGTTCTTCCCAATTAAGAGGTTCACTAGAGGTGAACAAACCACCACCAAGATGACTTTGATACACGTATACCTTTTCTGGCATTTTATACACACCTTTCTTTGCAGTTTACATAAAAAACTTAAGTAGCCGAGTACATCCCGACTACTTAAGTTGTATTATTATTCAGTAATTTTAGCGTAAACTGATGCTACATATTTTGGCTTTCCGCCAAATTGAGGAACAATGTTTCCAGCTTCATCAAACCCAAGTTTGACTAAAGTGGTATGATTATTAGCTACAGCCTTAAGACCTTTTTCAAAGTATTCCTTAATACTATCCTGATCAAGATTGTTATCTGCGGTGGTTTCTTCAGTTACAGATAATCCATCTCCATCAAAGCTAATGTCTTTTTTAACAGTAATTTCGCTGAAGTAGTCAATGATATTACTTAAGATATCTGTAACACCACTAACATTCTTATATACTTTAATTTCATTCTTATAAACTTGGTCTTTAGTAGATGGTAGACCATCATCCAAATATTTTAAAATTTTAAGATCTAATGTGATAGTCATTATGTATCGTCTCCTTATTAATCAATTTTAGCCTTGGTATGTTGTAGTATAGCATTAACAAGGCATATATCGTCTATATTAGATTTAAATAAATTAGCTCGAAGTAAGCAATTTTCACATTTTATACATTCTCCGTCTTTACTACATTTAGAACAAGTAAGATTAAGAATATACGGGTCGGAATAACTGGTTTTATCAAATAGTTCTTCTAGATTACACGCTACGTGAATAGACCCTAAAAACTTACTGTAATCACCAAATGTAATAGCTTTATTAGTAATTCCAACATATAGGAATGCGTATATTGCTTTATATGGTTTTAACATTTTTTCTTTTTCCCGGTATGGAACAATATTGCATTAACTATACAACAATTTTTAAGACATTCTACTTTGTATAAGTTTGCTTGCATGATGCACTTATGGCATCCTCCATATTTAAGACATGCTTTAGATAATAGTTTTAAGTAGCGATTACTATAATCAACAAAAGTCCACCACAGATTAACTTTTGTACTGTTAGTTAAAGCATCCATAGATCTTTTATCGATTAGTATTTTGTTGTGCATCCCAACATATATCATTAGAAAGATTGGTTTTGGTTTCACAACAACCACCACAGATTAAACATTAATATAGCTAGCGATATCCACTTACTTATTGCCATAAATACTATGCATCCTACTATACAAAGAAAGCATATTAAATCATCCTCCCATTGAGGCATCCTTTGGCAACTCCAATTCAAAGCAACAGGTATCTCTATTCCATCTGGCTATGTAACCAGTATTAAGTATTTCAATAAGATACTCTAATATTACTACATCGCCATAACCATCTCCATTGACAGTTCTAATGGTTATCGGCCATAGATCAGAATCTTTAAACACAAATTTAGTTGTATCATATAATCCTTTTGGTACATAAATTTTATCTTTAGGTCCTTTAAATATACCTAGTCGATCAATCAATCTATAGTACCACAAAATGTGCCCAGACATTATACTATATAACAAAGCTATAAATGCTAGAGCAAATGATCCAACTATTAAACTAATTATAATAACTATTGTCGTCATATTTACCACCACATACTCCTAATGATGATGCCATAGATTTGGAATGCATAAGACAGACAAGCCCAGCTCCAAGCATCTTCAAGTTGACTCCAGAACATATGGTTAGGATATTCTTTATCTGCCTTTTCAAACATTGCAGTAAAACCACAATCTGGTTTGCTGTAGTCTTCAAGACTATTATCATATACATCAATATAATTATCCTTAAAGAGATAATTACCATTTTCACTCTTTAGGAATCTAGCAAGATATTGAAGAATTAGATCAATGCAATCTTCTAAATACATATCCTTATATTCAACTTCATAGCACCAATCTTTATTGTAGAGTTGTGAATTTTTCCAGTGCTCATCAAAAGCCTTTTTACAATCATCAATAAGTTTAAGTTTTAAAACTGGAATAGTATACTGATGAGGATGTTCTCCTTTAGCAATTTCTTCTTCAGTATAGTCATCAATTCCAATCTTAACATACCCTTTAGCCAACTGTTTATATCTTTTTACTCTTTCATAAAGATATACTGCACTTGTATAATCTAGAGAAAAGGTCTCTCCATCATAAAAACCATTTCTCCATCTATTTCTATAAACATTATACCAACCTACAATCCAATCTCTAAATTTGTTCAGAAGATATTTAGGAATAGTAATAAAGTTAAATTTCTGTTGTTCGTTGATTACATTCTCTTTAAATTCTTCTAAACTAACTTTAAAGAACAGATCCAATACATCTTCACACTGTTTTATTCTATTCACGCTAAAGTACCATGTAAAAACATGCCACACAGCTTTCCAATCTTTTTGAGATTGAGGTATACAAGGACCATATACTTTACCAATTTTAAGATCGTCTAGCAAATGGTGATGATTAAGCCACATAGCTATTCACTCTCCTTTTTCAAATATGTTACATAGATATCGTCACTAGATACAACGATATATTCGTTATCACTATCCTGAAGTTTAAACTGTAGCTCTCTATTATTATTCTTATAGCAAATATCGAGCATTTCCTTAATGCTTTTAACTTCATCCCAATGTTCCTCATCATAACTAATCCACATTCTCATTTAGTATTCCTCCACTCTTTTTCCAAACTCGTTTTCAATATATTTGGGGTTGAAATCTTCAATTTCATCCAAATCATTGAAATCCCTTTCAAGCATTTTACTATCAGCTTTTCTTACAGCTTCAATGGTATCTGAAGCATCTACTTCAATGTTGCATTCTCCAATTACTCGATAAGTTACCACATATTTACACACTTTAACTCCTCCTTGGTGTATACCTCTTCAAGATATTCATTAGCAACCCTATCCCAATATTCATCATCAGTTTCAATAGCTAGCTTAAGGCTTTCACTACTGAATTTGATTGGAATATAGTTTGTGTTACTATCCTGTAATACAACTACATATTCAGCATTATCCCCAAACTCTTTTTGAATATCTTTAATAGCTTTATCTAATTCATTAAGATTATTTACTAAGATGTGCTTCATTGGAATTCTAGTTTCAGGTTCAATATACCAAACATACACTACCCAACTTTTATACTGATCTAGATTACCATGAATACCACTACAACTAACTCCATTGAAAATATGATTACTCATAAGCCACACCTCTCCATTATTCTTTTGAAATCTGTATATCTAAATTCATAATCGCCTACAAATATATCATCTAAAATAGATCTCATATTATACAACCTACTAATACAATAAACACATAAATACTGATATACATTGATAGACCCAAAAGGTATTTCAACCTTAAGACTGTATTTACAATCTTTACAAAATGAAGATCCTCCCTTATGTAAATAACATTCACCACTAAATAGAAATCCCATAATACCTTTGTGTTTACTAAATGCTAGATTGTTAAATGCATTATACATTGATAAATAACTTAATCGTTTATACTTGCTTAATTTATACATATAAACACCTCTCAACTATTCTCCTAAATGAATCAGATCTAGATACTGTGCTGTTTAAGAACACGTCGTCTATAATAGATCTTACACTAAAAAGTCTATTAATACAATAGATACATAATGGCTTATATGCGAAACAAGATCCTATTGGTATTTTAACTTTGATACTATGTTTACAATCTTTACAGACAGATGTTCCTTCATCACCAGCTCTACAATAGTTGTACATATAGTTAAGTATACCACTATTCCTACTTAATGCCATATTGTTAAATGAGCTATACATTACTATATAACTTAACTTTTTATATTTGCCTAAATCATACATATAAACACCCCTTTAACTAATATAAAGATCTGGAACACTAATAGTATATATTTATAAAATATCACTTGACATTTTCTATAAAGTAGTATATACTATTAATAGTCAGAAGTCAAGTAGACTAATAAAAAAAGAAAGGAAGTTTTATTATATGGATCAGAAATGTGAAAGTTGTAAGTTCTATGATGGAAAGAGTTGTAGGAGATATCCACCTAGATATAGGATTGCTGGTCAGTTTGGTGACTATGAGAATCCTATTGTAGAAGCTACTAGTTGGTGTGGAGAGTATCAAAAGAAAGATGGTACTACTTTGTTAAGTGAATAAGATTAAACAAAAAGAAGAGATCATAACTACTGGTCTCTTCTTTTTTATTACCTGCTTTTTAAATGTCTGCTAGAGAAGCATAACTCTAGGAGGCCTGCATTTCAGCAAGTCTCATAATAACCCCTGCTGCATTGGCCAATGCTAGCGGGAGGTTTCAAGGTATTGCTTCTTTACCAGGGAAGCATAGACCTGGAGGCCCTACTTGGACAGTAGAGCCTCAACGTGTTCGATGGTGCGAGTAAGGTCGAACACGTTGCATATCATTCCACGAGGACTGCCAGCAATTCCTGCATGCCCACCAGCTCCGGCACCAAAAATCTCGCGCATAATTTCGGCAGCGTTATGTTTCTTGCCACCATCTTCAAATGCAAGCGTCACCGAGCTTTTCTTGGTGCTGTAGCTAATGGTACAGGGACGTACCGTAGTATCAGACCCACAATAGGAAGATGCAGTAAAGTACGGGCCGCAAAAGCCTCTGATGTTTTTACTTTCATATACCAGAGAACCTTCGGTTTGCTCCTTCTTTTTAGCTTCCCACACTTCCCCTGCAGAAATGACTTCAGTATCCATGTGAGCGATCTTGTCAAGCAGAACGAAATATTCTGCCACAAGAGCCGTCACATCTGTGATAGAATCCCTGGAGAACATCGGCGGTCTGTGGTACTCATTGTACGCCCAGAAAGCGCGGAGCTGTTTCTGGGCTTTCTCAGGGACTTCCAGAACGTGGTGAGGGCCATTACAGTCGATATAGGCCGCTGCATTCCAGAATTCCTGTTCCTCGGGATTGAAATACCCCAGAAGAAGTCCGATGCCTCCTAATGTATCCAAATCAAGATGACTTACAATGATAGTTTTAGGCAGCATAGGAGATACATTCTCTTCACAAATGCTGTTCCAAACGCACGGAGCCGGATTGCTACTCCTGCTATCGTGATGCGCTAGAGTAGCCCATTTTTCAAGTCTAGGACTTCCGGTAATAACGTGCTCTCCATATTCGGCTTCGACAGTAGCATACGGAGCATTATCCACGTTAGCTACAGTTTTAGCAAGATCATACGTAGGGCAAAGAAGCACCTTAGCACCCTTCATGATCTCGGCGTTAATGTTGCTGTTGATGTTGTTGTCCATAATTAGGACCTTTCTGAGTTTTATACTCTTCACTGAGTCCCTCAAGTTCTAGCCTATCTACCCAGGTAGAATCAGCCAGATACCGTGTTGAGGAGTTTGTACTGATCGTTCAGTACACTTAATTAATATATATGTAAAATATACTGCTAAAAATAAAGGCTAGGTTTCTCTAGCCTTTCTTAATATAAATTTTCTGGGATTAATGAATCGTCCCAAGTATCCCCCACTCGTTTCATTTGGTACTTACATTCAGAAACTATTTTATCTCTGAAGTCTTTCATATATTTCTTGGGAGGACATCCAGGAATGTCAAGAGTCTCGCAAAACGCCTTCCCGCACACTATGCTTATTAAAGATTTCTTAAGATGATGGAATTCGATCTTAATGCCATCTTTTTCGGAAACGATTACTGCGTAATACATGTGTTTTCGTTTACCAGTGCTATAAAAATAGTTTATTCTGGTACGCCAATACTTCAAATAACTGTCCCGTTCTATCATGTTAAAACCTCCTTAAGGTTTATAATATACTTTCATTATATACTTACAATTTTTAATCTGAACAAATATAGAGTATAATTTCTTTTTTATTTAGTACACGGGCTAGATAGAAAAGATAAATTTTATAAACTATAGAGGAGGTGGTGGATTGGCAACTAAACCTATTGAGCCTGCATTAGTTAATTTAGTAAGGCAATATTTGTTTCCAAATATCACAGATGATCAATCTATAGCACATGTTTTAATTAGCTTTGATGGTAAGACTCATACTTGGAGTCAATTAAAGGACTTATTGTCTAAGGTAGCAATGACTAATGACTACAATGATTTAGACAATTTACCATCTATAGCTAATATAGTTAATGATGCAATACAAGCACACAATTCATCTCTTGATGCTCATTCAAATCTGTTTCAGGTAGTTTCATCAGAAGACACCGTAAGTGGAATGTCTGATGGTGGAATTTATTTTGAGATTGAGGCAGATGAGGAAGAAGAAGCAGAAGAAAATAATGGAGGTAGTTAAATAGATGCCTAATAGTGTAAAACGATTTACTATTAAACAAAAAACTGCTTTAGGGGATCTCATCTTACATCCTGAAACAGAGATTGCCCAAATTGTAGACTTTGAATCTGGAGTTAATAGTTTAATAGCTAATGCTGCTTTCCCAAGATTTGGGCTAGTAGTTGTTAATGAATTACCTACTGGTGATGATATTAGATATGATAAGATTTACTTGGTTACAGGTAATTCTGCTGATAATGATGAAGGAAATATATTTACAGAGTATGTTAGAGTTGGTAATAGTTGGGAAATTTTAGGTGAGCAGAGATCCGCATTACCGGTTGCAACTAGAACCAATATTGGTGTAGTTAGAATTGGTGATAATATCAATGTCGATAATGGATTAATTAGTGTTAATACTGCTACTACATCAGCTAAAGGTGTTGTTCAGGTTGGTGACAATATTGATGTTGATGCTGGTGTAATTAGTGTCAAGAAAGGTTCTACAACTGATTTTGGTATCCTTAAAGTTGGGGATAACATTGATGTTGCTAATAGTGTTATCTCTGTTAAGAAAGGTTCAACTTCTGACTTTGGTATTTTAAAAGTTGGAGATAATATTGATGTAAGTTCCAGTGTTATTAGTGTCAAGAAAGGTGATGCTAGTAACTATGGTCTTTTAAAAGTTGGAACCAATATTGATGTCAATGACAGTACTATCAGTGTTAAGACTGGTTCGACTACTGATAAGGGTGTTTTACAAGTCGGAGATAACCTTGATGTTGCTTCTGGAGTTATTTCAGTTAAGAAAGCTTCTACTACAGATTTTGGCGTAGTTAAAGTTGGTACTAACATTGATGTTGGTACTGGTGCAGATTCTGGAGTAATTTCAGTTAAGACTGGTAGTACAACTGATAAAGGTGTTTTACAAGTTGGTACTAATATTGATGTAGCTAGTGGTGTAATTAGCGTTAAAGATGGATCTACTACCGACAAGGGTGTTTTACAAGTTGGAGACTATCTTAATGTTTCTAATGGGGTTGTTAACGCGGATGTTGCTACTGATTCTGCTAAGGGAGTTGTCCAGGTTGGAGATTACCTTAGTGTTGCGTCTGGTGTAGTTTCAGCAGATGTCGCTACAGACAGTGCTAAGGGAGTTATTCAGGGCGGAGATAGAGTTACTATTAGCTCTGGTGTTTTATCAGCAGATATGCAGTATGAGATTGTTGATAATAGTAATGGTGGTACAAATACTCCTACAATTGCTGATGGATTCCTTTGGTTTGAGATCACTGGCGATGGCACAGATGGATTAACATCTAGTACATTAATACTTACAGCTCCAAGCAGTGTGACTGAAGGCAGCGCGTTAACAGTTACTGCTACAGTTACACCTAATACTGCTACTGGCACAGTTAGATTTACACTTGATGGTGAAGATGCTGGAGCCTTTAATCTTACTAATGGTACCTATGCTAGAACATTTAATAGCCTTGCAGTTGGTACTCATACAATTACTTGTGTTTATAGTGGTGACTCAACCTATAGGAGTGATTCTGCTTCAGTTGAAGATATCACTGTAACTTCGGCTTAATTCAATATAAACTATAGGGTATATGCCTAGGGTCTAATGCCTCTAGGTATATACCCATTTTTAATACAGAAAGAAAAAGAGGTGATTAGTATACCTACTGAAGTTATTAAACTTGGTAAAATTTATAAAAAGATTAGTAATACCACCTCTCAGGTACTTCACCCAGAAACAGAAACATCACAGCTAGTAGACTTTCCAGATAAATATAATAACTCTGGTAAATATTTGTCTACTGACGGTATTAACTTATTTTGGAATACTGTTTCAGCTGGAGATTCTTTACCAGATCAAGCTGGAAACTCTGGTAAATATTTAACCACTAATGGCACTACAGTTAGCTGGGCAGAATTAGGAGTAACATTACCATCTCAAACCGGAAATGCTGGAAAAGTATTACTTACAAATGGAACAACAGCTTCTTGGGTTTCTTTAAATAGCATTCAAGAGGTATTTAATGTTAATTCATCCACTACTTCTGTTACTTTAGAATCAATACCTAATAATGCCGAGTCTAAGTATATAGCAGTGTATCATGACGGGTTAAGATTAGTTGATAATATAGATTATACCTATAATAGCTCAACTAAATCAGTTTCTTTTAGCAGAAGCTTTTTAGATGGAGATCAAGTAGTTGTATACATTGGACCTATAGATTTCGGAACTGGAGAATCGTCTAGTGAGGGAGGATCTGTTGAAGGCTTGCCAAGTCAAACTGGCAATGCAGGAAAGTTTCTTACTACTAATGGCACAACATTATCCTGGGCTACAGTAAATGCCTTGCCATCTCAAACAGGTAATTCTGGTAAATTCCTTACTACAAATGGTACCACTGCTTCTTGGGATACTATATTTTCTGGGGATTATACTGATTTAACAAATAAACCAGATCTTACTTTGAAAGCTAATGTAGCTGATTTGGCTACTGTAGCTACTACTGGGGACTATGAAGATTTAACCAATCTTCCAGATATTCCAGAGATACCTGATCAGGCAAACAATGCTGGTAAATTTCTTACTACTGATGGAACTGATTTATCTTGGTCTGATATACTTAATGAGGTTAAAGTAAGTTCTGTTCATTATCCAACAATAAATACTAATACAGTAGTGCTTACACAAGCACAAGCTTTACCTAGTACTATTAGTAAATATACTATGTCGGTATATAGAGATGGTATTTATCTTAATCCTAGTATAGATTATGGCTATAATAGCTCTACTAGAACATTGACCTTTGTTAAATCCTTTAAAGCAGATGAGGTTGTAACTGTTTTATTTACATATCTTACAACTGACTCTCAATCAATGTTAGATTTAGATGTTGAAGAATATGAAGCAGGTAGTGGTATTACTTTCACTAATAACGCTATTAATAATAAAATTACTATTAGCGCGAATGATCAATTGCCTACTCAAACAAATAACAGTGGTAAATATTTAACTACTAACGGAAGTACTTTAAGTTGGGCTAATGTTGATGAGTTTCCAACTCAAGCTAACAATAGTGGAAAATTCTTAACTACTAATGGTACAACAGTATCTTGGGGAACTCCCACCGATACAACATATACACAAGGAACTGGAATAACAATAACAGGAACTACTATTAGTGCAAATGATCAATTACCTGCTCGAACAGGTAAATCTGGTCAATATCTTACTACAGATGGGACGAACGTGTCTTGGGGTCTTGCTGTTGTGCATCCTTCTGAAAAATGTGTACTAAATAATAATGCAAGCGGTACTATAACATTAGATATTGATGATGCAGTTATTTATAGTTTAAATATGACAGGTAATTCCAGTATTGTAATATCTAAAGATTCTACACTAGATGTGTATTCTACTAATAGATCAGCTACAATTACATTACTTATTAAAAATGGTGGTAGTTATATTATTAATTGGCCTAGCAACTTAAATTGGGCCGATAGTATAGCCCCAACATTAAGTATCAATAATAAATATGATGTAATTACTTTAATTACATTTGACAGTGGTACTACCTGGTTAGGTTTAAGTACTGGTTCTAACTATACACTTAGTTAAAGGAGGGAGAAGTAATCATGCCTACACCTAATTATACAATTGATAAGTTAAAACAGCATTTTACAGTAACTATAAATGAACTTCTTCCTACCCAAAGTGGTAATAGTGGAAAGTTCTTAACTACTAACGGAGAAACTATTTCTTGGGCTACAGTAGATGCTTTACCATCTCAAACAGGCCAATCGGGAAAGTTTCTTACTACTAATGGTACTACAGCAACCTGGGAAACTGTTGATGTTTTACCTACTCAAACAAATAATTCTGGCAAATATTTAACTACTAACGGTAGTGTATTAAGCTGGGCTACGGTTGATGCGTTACCAAGTCAAACTGGTCAGAATGGTAAATTTTTAGCTACTAATGGTACTAATGCAGTTTGGACAGAAATATTTTCTGGAGAAGTTAGAGTATCATCTACACATCACCCGACATCTAACTCTACTACTATAGTATTAACTAGTTCTCAAGTCCCAGAGTCTAATGTAGAACAATGGGGATTATCTGTATATAGAGATGGTATTTATCTTATTGACGGTATTGATTACACTTATGCAAACAATAGTAGAACATTAACTTTTACTAGATCTTTTGAATCTAATGAAGTAGTTAGTGTTAATTTTGCCTATTTAAGTAGTGATAGTGGAACTTCTGGATCTACATCATTACCAACTCAAACAGGTCAAAATGGTAAATTCTTATCTACAAATGGACTTGATGCAGTTTGGTCTGATTTACCAATAGCTTCGTCATCTACTCTTGGCACTATCAAAGTTGGAAGTAATTTATCTATTAACTCCACTACTGGGGTATTGTCGGCAGATGATCAACTTCCATCACAAACAAACAATAGTGGTAAATACTTAACTACTAATGGAACATCTGTTTCGTGGGGAACTGTTGATGCCTTACCTTCTCAAACTGGTAATTCTGGCAAAGTATTATCAACTAATGGAACTACTGCAAGTTGGATTACAGATGCATTTAGTTCTTGGGATAAAGATTATGATGACTTAACAAATAAACCCACTATACCAGTTGTTCCTACTACAGTATCTTCATTTACAAACGATGCAGGATATATAACTAGCGTTGCTTGGAATGATGTTACTAATAAGCCAACGTTATTCTCTGGTAGTTATAATGATTTAACTAACAAGCCAGATCTTACTTTAAAAGCTAATGTAGCAGACTTAGCATCAGTTGCAACTAGTGGTAGCTATAATGATTTAGTAGATACACCTACTATCCCCACTGTACCAACTAATATTAGTTCGTTTACTAATGATGCTGGATATATTACTACAGTTGCGTGGAATGATGTTACTAATAAACCAACATTTGCTACAGTAGCTACCAGTGGAGATTATGATGATTTACTCAATAAACCAACTATTCCTACAATACCTACCAATGTATCTTCGTTTACGAATGATTCGGGGTATATAACTAGTGTTGACTGGGACGATGTTGATAATAAACCCACATTCTTTTCTGGTAATTATAACGATTTATCGAATAAACCGGATCTTACATTAAAAGCTAATGTATCTGATTTAGCTACAGTAGCTACTAGTGGTAGTTATAATGATTTATCAGATACACCTACTATACCAACTGTTCCAACAAATGTTAGTGCTTTCACAAATGATTCTGGGTATATCACTGGAGTTGCTTGGAATGACATAAGTAATAAACCTACATTTGCAACAGTAGCTAATAGCGGAGATTATTCAGATTTAATAAATGTTCCTACTAATGTATCTGATTTTACAAACGATGCTGGTTACATTACTTCAGTTGATTGGGACGATGTTGAAAATAAACCTTCTACATTTGCCCCAGCTATACACAATCACGATTCTGAATATACTCCGTTATCTACTAGTGTAGGTTCTTCAACCCAAGGTGTATATACCGATATAGATGGTGTAATTAGGGCTATGACGTATCAGCTTAATAAAACAGTTCCAGCAGATGCTGTGTTTACAGATACGATATACACATTGCCAGAAGCTACTACATCAGAGTTAGGCGGAGTTATAGTCGGGGCTGGATTAAGTGTTACAGCTAATGGAACACTTTCAGCTGATAGTCAATTACCAACATTAACTGGGAACTCTGGTAAATATCTTACTACAAATGGTACTAATGTTTCGTGGGCTAGCATATCTGAATATAGTTTAACGAAGGCTTCTACTACTGAGCTTGGTGGTATTAAAGTCGGGGATAGATTAAGTATAGATTCTAATGGATTTTTAAGCGCAGATGAACAATTACCAACTATAACAGGAAATTCTGGGAAGTTCTTAACTACAGATGGTACATCTGTTTCGTGGGGAGATACTCCAGAATATACTCTTCCAACTGCTTCAAGTTCAACTTTAGGTGGTATTAAAGTAGGGTCTGGATTATCTATTTCATCCGGGGTTTTATCAGCAGATAATCAATTACCAACTCAGACTAACAATAGTGGTAAATACTTAACTACTAATGGCACTTCTGCGTCGTGGGCTAATATTACTGTTACAGGAGTTACTACAACTGGAAGCGGTAATGCTGTTACTAGTATTACAGATAATGGTGCTGGTCAATTAACTGCTACAAAAGGATTAACCTTTGCTACTTTAGCTTCCCCAGAATTCACGGGTACTCCGACTGCTCCGACTGCAACTGCAGGAGATAATAGTACTCAGATTGCTACTACTGCATATGTTGATGGGGCTGTATCAAGTTTAGTTAATTCTGCACCTACAACTTTAGATACACTTAATGAATTAGCTGCAGCATTAGGTAATGATCCTAATTTTGCTACAACTGTTTCTACTAGCTTGGGTAATAAGTTAGATAGCAATAGTGCTAATTACATTAAGTCATTATCCATTTCTGGTAAGACTATTACATATACTAAAGGTAACAATACTACTGGTACTTTAACAACTCAAGATACTACTTATACTCAAGGAACCGGTATTACAATATCTAACGGAGTCATTAGTGCAAATGATCAGTTGCCATCTCAAAGTAATAAAGCTGGGAAATATCTATATACAGATGGATCAGATGTATCTTGGGAGGATATTCCGGAATATACTTTACCTGAAGCTACTACAAGCAATCTAGGTGGAGTTATTATTGGAGATGGATTAAGTGTCGCTGCTGATGGTACTATTTCAGTGGATGATCAGCTTCCAGTTCAAACAAGTAATAATGGCAAATACTTAACTACCAATGGTACTTCTGCGTCATGGGCAAGTATTCCAGAATATTCAACCGTGACAACAAGTGCTGCTGGGTTAATGTCACCAGAAGATAAAACTAAGTTAGATAGTTTAGATAATTATACTTTACCGATAGCTAGTTCTTCAACTTTAGGTGGAATTAAAGTTGGTGATAATCTTACTATCGATTCATCTACAGGGGTACTTAGTGCAGATAATACGCTTCCGTCTCAGACTAATAATGCTGGTAAATTTCTTACTACTGATGGAACAGATGCATCTTGGTCCGATATATTAGATGAAATTAAGGTAAGTTCTATTCATTATCCAACTACTAATACTACTACAATTGTATTGACTGAACAGCAAGCTATTCCATCTACTATTAACAAATATGCTATGACAGTTTACAGAGACGGTATTTATCTTAATCCATCTGTAGACTATGGATATAATAGTACTACTAGAACTTTAACTTTTACAGAAGCATTTGATGAGGACGAAGTAGTCACAGTAGTTTTTACTTATGTCACTACTGATTCACAAGTTACATTGGATCTTGATGTAGATGAATATGAAGCTGGTTCTGGTATTACTTTTACCAATAATGCAGTTACTAATAAGGTAGTAATTAATGCTGATGATCAGCTACCATCACAAGCCAATAATTCAGGTAAATTCCTTACTACAAATGGAAGTGCTGTAAGTTGGGAAACTGTGGATGCTCTTCCTGATCAGACCAATAATAGTGGAAAGTATTTAACTACTAATGGAGCAAGTGCTTCTTGGGCTACTATTACACAGTATACATTACCTGAGGCTACTACATCTACCTTAGGTGGAGTTATAGTTGGGTCTGGCTTATCTGTAAATAATGGAACTATTTCAGTTAATGATCAATTACCGTCTCAAACGAGTAATTCAGGTAAATTCCTTACCACCAACGGAACAACAGCTTCTTGGGCTACTGTGGATGCTTTACCTCCTCAGTCTGGTAATTCAGGTAAATTCCTTACTACAAATGGTACTTCTGCATCTTGGGAAGATATACCCAATACTGAATTAAAAATAAGTTCACTACATTATCCATCTCTTGGGGATACTACAGTCACTTTAACTAGTGCTGAATCTATACCATCAGATGTTAATAAATATGCAATGGCTGTGTATAGGGATGGTATATATCTGAACCCAAGTTTAGATTATGGATTTAATAGTAGTACTAGAGTTATTACATTCAGTAGAGCTTTTGAAGCTGACGAAGTAGTTACAGTTATATTTACGTATATTAGCTCTGATACTCAAGCTGCTATAGAATTAGATGTTGAAGAATATGAAGCTGGTACAGGAATAGCATTTACTACAAATGCGATTACTAATAAAGTTACTATAAGTACTATAGGTGATGGGTTACCTTCACAAAGCAATAATTCAGGGAAGTTCCTTACTACAAATGGATCTGAAGCATCATGGGCAGATATTGATGCTCTTCCAGATCAAACTAACAATTCGGGTAAAATTTTAGTAACAGATGGAACTGATGCTGACTGGAAAGGAATATTTAGTAAGTTTGTTAATATTGCTGCTGTAAACGGAGCTCATACCGTAACAATTCCATCAGGATTCTTAGATGGAGAAGATTACGATAGTTTAGCAGTATATCTTGCTGGAGTTAAACAAAATAGTACTTATGACTATACTATTAATACTTCTACAGGAGTTGTTACTTTTGTAGACGAATTATTAGATGGAGATATAGTTACGGTTGGTATTTTTGCATCTACTGGATTTTATGACTCGTCAGATAATGATGTACAAGTATTATATAATCAAACTCCAGGTGTACTTACTTCTGATGGCTCTAATATGTCTTGGAAGAATTTTACCAAGATGTCTTATGTAGTTGATACTACATCTGCTAATGAAGTTATAACTATACCAGCTGCTAATAGAACTGATGTAGTTTCTACAGAAGTATATAGAAATGGGTTACTATTAGTTCCTTCTGATGACTATACTATAAATACTACTACCGGAAATATTACATTTGTAGTACCAATTCAAGCTAATGAGAAAATAAATGTAATTACTCAAAAATCTATAGTAGGTCAAGTTATTAATTACTCAACTGCAGTTACTCAAGATGTATCAGACAATAGTACAAATGTAGCTACTACAGCATATGTATCTAATAAAATAGCTTCTTATCAATATCAAACTGAATCTGATGTGAATACTGCTATAAATAATAGATTTGCTAATCCAGTAGAAAAAGTTAATGTAATAGCTTCAAATGCTAGTATAAGTATTAATCCTAATAACGGGTCTTTATTTATGTTATCATTATCTACTAATTCTACTATAAGTATTGGTACTATTCAGAATGGGCCATATACTACTAATGGGGCAACAATTACACTATATCTTAATAATACAAGTAATACAATTTCTTGGGGTAGCAGTATTACATGGATATCTGGATCGGCTCCCGATGTTACTACAAACCCATCTATTATCACGTTTATCACCTTTAATGGTGGGACTAATTGGTATGGATCTAGTGCTGAAGTGGAAAGCTAATGCTTAATTATAGTAGAAATTTAGAAATGAGTATAGTGGACGGCCATTTTAATGATGGTCGTCCTATTATACTTGGCTTGGAATATGTTTCAAGCTCTTATACTTGGAGAAGAATTGATGTTGATTCTAATGTAGTAACTATGACTAGTTCTGAAATAGACTCACATCCTATTTTTAGTAATATGTATACCGAGACTGTAGATGGATGTGCTATGGTTAGGATACCTAGATTTTATTTTATATATCAAAAAGTATCTACCGGTCATAAATGGTGGATAGCCCCATTTAGATTTAGAATAGGTAATACTTTAGCAGAACCGCATAGAGCTTTTATTTATAATGGTGAAGCACTTAAATACTTTTATTTAAGTCAGTATGAAGTATCTACAGATCCCGATAATAGCAACATGGTTACATCTGCTGTTAATAAAACTGTTCTTACTGGAAAATCGTTAACTCAAATGAAAACTTTATGTGAAGCTAGAAATACTAATGGTGTAACTGGATTTAGAATGTTTAATATATACCAGTTAGGTGCAATTCAAATGCTGTTTTTATTTGATAAAGCTAATCCAGATTCTCAGGCACTTTGCGGCACCGGACAAGCCAATACTGGTAAAGTTTTAGCTACTGGAGCTAATAATAATAACGGGAGAGATCTGCATGAACTTTGGGGAAATGCAACACATCTTATTGAAGGATTGGAAAATAGATCAACTAAAATGTATATTTGGCCTAGTGTTAGTAATGAAACTTTTGAGGATACCAATCAAACTATACCAACTATATCTGGTGGCGGATTTATTACTGATATTCAAGAATATGCTGCAAATATTGGTTTGTTTATAGCATCAAGTCATTCTTCTAGTGCTACTAACAATATGCTTCCTGATAAGTTTTGGAGTAAAGGATCTGGAAATTTAATATGTTCTCATGGTGGTAAATATTCATCTAGCACTGGTGCTGGACTATTTAACATTGGTGTTGACAATACAGAAGCAAACGCAGCTACCGCTGCATATACTACTAGATTAAGTAAATACGATTTAAGGTAACATAAATGATTTTACAAGTGACAGAAAGAGGTGATGTAAAATACCAAATACTTCATTACAACAGATTAAGAATCATATTATTAGATCATTAAATCATAAAGAAAACTATATACCTATTGCTAATCAAACTGATATAGTTCTTTCAGCAACTCAACAAGCTATTTTTACTATGAACAATGTTAAATATATAGTTGTATATGTTAATGGGTTAAGAATGGATGAAGGCGACGATTATACTTATAGTAGTTCTACTTATACACTTACTTTTACAGAAGCATTTGAAGGTGGAGAAAAAGTAACCGTAGTAATATCTTATTTTGATGATAGTGCTACTGATATAGCGTTATTTGCTACAAGTGATGTATATGAAAAGCCATTAGAAAAAGTAAAAACCTATAGTACTTTCTCAAATACCAATATAACGTTAGATATACTTAACTTTAACCTATTTGTAATAGATATGAGATCTAACACTCCAAATTCATTAACTATTAATATACCAAATACTTCAGGTCCGGCTATTGGTAAAAGTATAATGTTGAGTATAATTTTAGGATCTACATTACCAACTATTTCTTGGAGTAGTAATGTTATTTGGAACACCTCTGATACTACAGCACCTACTTTTGAAGCTAGTAAAAGTTATAACATCAGTATGTTCCAAGTAAATAGTAATACTAAATATATTGGGAATGTAAATAGCTCATTCACTACTTCTGATTTATTGTTAAGTAGTTAAAGGAGTAAATAAAATGGATTTTGTTGATACTTTTGATTCTTTAAAAAATTTTTTAGTTAATAAAAGATTGTCTAAATCATTAGAGAAAGCTGTTACTGTTAACAAGTATAGTGGAGTTTTCACTGTAGATCCTAACGAATCTAATATGTTTTTAATAAATGTTGTTACTAATTCAACTGTGGCATTATCAGCATTAGGTTCTGAATATACTAGCACTGGTTCAGTTATATCTATTCTAATGACTTTAAGTAATGCTAATTGGGTTATAACCTGGCCTAATTCAATTAAGTGGCAGGATGAAACTGCTCCTGAATTAACTCATAAGAATCTTATTACTTTAATGCATTTTGGGGAGACAAATACTTGGTATGGTGGTTGTATAGCAATAGATGATGATTTTAGTTAGAGGTGACTAGTATGTCTCTATTAAAGAAATCATCATTTCTATTTATGAATAACGGAAATAGACCAGTTGATCTGACTTATTATGCTAGAGATCATATAGCTAATTATGATACTATAACAACTCTTCCTACTGAAACTGTAGAATATTTAGGGTCTATACTAATTGGAAATATGTCCAATACATTTAGAGACTGTGCGTCTTTAACTACTATAGACCCCTCTATATGGAATACTGAATTTTGCACAGATATGGGGCATCTATTTTATGGGTGTTCTGATTTAACTTCTGTAGATTTAAGTAGCTTAAATGTAACTAATGTAGAAGATATGCAATATTCTTTCTATAATTGTACTGCATTAACTTCTGTAGATTTTACTGATTTGGATACACCCAATTTAAAAACAATGAGTTATATGTTCTATGGGTGTTCTGCATTAACAACTTTAACTGGTCTATTTGATATAGATGTTTCTAATGTAACAAACTTTTCTAATATATTTAGAGGCTGTACCAAGATAACTAGCTTTAATCTTGCTAATTGGGATATTACTGATAAATGCACAACTATGACTAGTATGTTTTACGGGTGTTCTGCATTAACTACTATAACCTTTTCCACAGAATGGGATACTTCTAAAGTTACAGGCGCTGGAAGTATGTTTAGAGGCTGTAGTAAACTTACTACTTTAAATAATGTAAATAGTTTAGACTTTACCAAGTGTTCAACCTTTTCATATATGTTCTATGGTGATTCTACATTAGTTAATCTTAATATATCAGACTGGTACAGTGAATCAACAACAACTACTTCATATATGTTTTATAACTGCACTAAGTTAAAGAATGTAGATGTGACTGGTATAATCCAAAATTCTCCTAATATAAATTCGATGTCATATATGTTTATGAGTTGTGCTGCGATGACTAATATAAATCTTTCAGGAGTACACGCTAGTAAGATAACTACATTAGCTAATATGTGTAATAACTGCAAAGGTGCAACTACTATTGACTGTAGCGGTTGGACCTATGATAGTGGTGTTACTACAAAATTAACTACCGCTAATGGTGTATTTCAGAACTGCACTGGAGTAGTTAATTTAAATGTAAATGGATGGGATGTAAGTCAAGTAACTGCTTTTAGCTATTGTTTCTATACGTGTTCTTCATTAGTCTCATTAGATCTGTCTGATTGGGTTGTTTCTAAATGTACTAATTTTAACTATATGTTTAGTGGTTGCAGTAAAATGAAAGTATTAGATATTTCCAACTTTTCAACTTTAAGTAACTCAACTATGACTGGTATGCTTAACATGACTAATTTACAGTATTTAATTATCGGAAGTAGTACTTTTAAATTTGCAATGAGAGTATCTAATTGCGGTGGTCTCAATACTTCTTGTAAGATATTAGTCCCAAGAGCCTTATTAGATACATATAAATCTGCTACCAACTGGTCTGCTAGAGAAGATCAATTTGATGCAATAGAGGACTATACTATTACTAGAAGTAATGGTAGAGTAACAGTAACACCTAATAGTTAATAAAAAGAAAACTAGAGACCATTAGGTCTCTAGTTTTTAATGTTATTTATAAAATATGGTAATTTTCTTCCACCTAAATCTGGTTTTCTTTTTGAGTCTATAATACTCATATACTAGAAGAAAGGTATAATACTTTCCGTGTTCTGGATTAAAAACATTCCCATCTTCGTCTGAAATCTGCCCTGTAGTGGACAGCATAAACTTCCCGAACATATGGGCATCTTTAAAAGGAAACAATCTTGCATATGGGAAATACCCTTCAAAGATATTCTTATACTTTTCTTCAGCATTGTGGGTATACTCAAATACAAAGAGCTTTAAATCATAGTTACCGGGTACTTTTGTTTCAGATTCAAACTCCGAGTAGAACTCATCTATACCCACTAAATTTCCTCCTTTAACATTTCAGTTTCTGAATCTCTGTAATTAAAATCTATATCAATGTTAAGACCAGTTAAATCTTTTACAGTTCCTTCAATTACTCTGTCGATGTTATTGTACACAATGTCTTCTTTTGTTACAATCGTATACCCAGCATTTATAAAACGAAGCTTCTCCTGCCCCACATATTTAAGAGCAAATACATCCGTATTTTCTGGGAGAAGCTTTTGAAGTGGTCTATAAAACACTTCTTCTATATCTTCATAGTCCCCAGTTTCGTCATTATAAGGACCAACAATGTCCCCATAACAGAGTAATTGATGATAAAAGTATCCGCTTTCCTTACATGGATATTTGTTGTGTATTAAGGTATCATCCCCATCTCCAATAACTACTAACTTATTAAGTATATTTTTCAGGGTGAACTCGTTGTTCACCCTGAACCAATTCGTCTTTGTGAAAGTGTAGTAGTTAGCCACAATTACTCACCGTCATCATATTCAATAATAACATTAAGTTCATCAGGAGCATAATAGCCCTTATTGTTATCTACCTTTGGGCTAGGCTTAATAAGAATTTCAAACTTATCAGTATCACTTTTAATACCTTCCGGTTCAACCCAAATTGTTCCATCTGAGATATACTCGTATGAGCTAAACAAACCGCATTTGATTCCTTCAAGAACATTTTGCATGTCATTGAAATCAATCATTTTGCTCATCTTAGTGCAGTAATCATACTTGAATTCCTTAAACTTGTCAGTATTAGTGCAGTTGTCAAAATCAAATACTTTAGTAATAATCATTATTTATTCCTCCTAACAGGTTTTTTATTTAACACCTTATCCCTATAATCTGTAATAGAAAAGTTCTTATCTTTCTTTAACATATTAAGGGCATGTTCACATTTACTAATATCATAATCTCTAAGTTCAAAAAGAGCTTTGAGGTTATCAATATGTTTTTGTTCAAATGGCATTTTTACCCCTCCTTATATAATTGGCTTACAAATCTTATAAAACACATACTCATCAACAGCTTCAGTAAGTTGATCTGCTACTGTGTCTATACTTACTGAGCTATTAAGTTCATGAGCATAACTACTTAATGTACATAGTTTAGCAAAGTAATCAAGGTTATCATCAATTCTCTTTCTAATCTCAACATACTTCTTATCCAGGTTATCAATATCCTCTTTAGTTAATTCTGGTGGATTAGTCCACATTGAGGATAAGATTTCTCTGTAAGTCATTCTTCAACAAGTTCTTTCAGCCTATTGTTGCACTTATTAATTTCATTATGTGCAGAAGTAAGCTGATTCTGAATAGCCTGAATGTTTACAAGTACATCAGATTTCTCTCTGCAAATTTGACCAATATGTTGCAGAGAGTTAATGTACTTTGGGTCGTTCATAGAACATACCAGGGTCACAACTTGTTTCAAAACATCTTCCATTTATATCATCCTTTCATTTAATTAGGTCTCTGAGTTTATCAAATAGTGTGCAATAGCCACGCAACCACGTGCAATGTTCACAATCATCTTCACTATTGCACGTATTCTCAATTAATTTTAGTAAAAACTCTGGCGGGTCTTTTCCTTTATCATAAAATACATTTTTAGAGAAATACATAGCTATATCATCATCTATTCCACAATCAAAGAAACATCGAATTTTCTGGCCTGAGAATCCACATTTAAGAGGACAATTGTCCGGGCAGTCTTTAAATTTTAAACAAATATTTCGAAGTATTGGTATAGTTATTAATTTTAAACTTCTTGTGAAATTGTCCATCAGCAGTCCTTCGTAAAACAAATAAAATAATGGGAGAGACCTAAACAGATCTCTCCCACGATAGATTACTTAATTTCTTTAGACCAGTGGATAAACACTCCCTGGTCAGTAACCTTAGCAGTAATGTCAAGGTTACCGTAGGGGATTGTATTGGTCTTGTCATCCTCGCCGCAATTATCCTCACAAAGTCCGATAATGTACGCGAGGATAAGTTTCGCATTTTCGCCAAAGGTTTTTCGAAGCAGTTTAATCTCTGGCTTACAGTTCAGTTCGACATAGTTCTCGAACTCATCCGCGATACTGTATTTCCCAGTGTTGCAAAGAATATCCAGATCGCTAGGTTCAATAGAGACAGTGACTTCTTCGGTTCCGATAAACTTCTTGTTAATCATAACAATACCTCCAGTTAAAATTTGTCCTTGAGAATACTAATGTACTCTCGCCATTGAGCGCATCTATAATTTCAACTAACTTAATAGTTAGTCTCTAGGGAATGAAATAAGTAAACATCCAAACACACTACACATAAACATTGCAATGGCAATTACTGGATGTAAGTTCTGGAAACATTTTACTAATCCACCCGGACTGACAACCAATGATACGCAGAATAACCATTTAATCTTGTTAATAAATTTAGTGAAGGTTTCACCACCAACACTGATGCCAACACATACAATCAACCAGCTTAAAGTTACTACTAAGAAATAGCTAATGATACTAGTAAACATAAGCACTTCAAATACATCAAACTCAGGGATTGTAATAGTCATTTAGATCATCCTTTCTTGATTTTGTTTATCAGCAAGTTGAGCTTCTAATGCAATCTGATCAATCCTATAATTTTCAATGATGCCATCTTTACGTTGGATTTCTTTTTCAAGATATGCATTTCTAGATCTAATATCTTTAATTTTTTGTGGTTCAAACTGATCTGCAAAACATACTAGCAATACACATGAAATACCACCAAGAGCAATAGTCGCTATTACAAGAGCTGTACAATCATAACTAGTTCCATATAAGAACCACCTGTATATTCCGTATGGATAGAACATCAAAATAAGTTTCTTAATAAATTTAAGTCCTTTAAACTTATAATCTCCATTAATAAAGCAGCTAACAATTACATACCATAAAAACATTAATGTAGCTACTACTGAAAACATACTGAAGTTGTTAACCCAAATAATCAACTGAGCCAAGGTTACATTAGGAACATTAATAGTCAATTATAATTTCTCCTTTCTAGTTAGTGAAGAACTCATCCCTAATTTGAGATGGTTCAACACTTCTTACATTCACATCTATTGGGTTAAAATACTGCCCAATCTCGCCACTGTAAATTCTTTTCATAGCTTCCTGTTTTGCCCCTTCTTCAGTCTTAACTTCTGAAGCATCAAACCAGAATTCACAGGTACCGTCGAATTTTACCACAACCTTAAACACTTTCTTCATTTAATATACCTTCCTTTTTAAAGATAACTATTTTTCATATCCACAATCAAGAACATAACTTCTAGATTGAACATATTGTGTCGTTTTATTAGTCCGACCGCGTTTTCTAAAGGTTTTATAGTTTCCTGGTCTATTATATTTATACCGATGACTTTTATCTGCGTTGAACTTGCAAATCAAAGAATTCAATACGCTATCATCGATATAGATACCCCTATAATATTTAGATCCAACAATATCAATTAAGTTTTTCATAACATCACGTTTAGGATAATGATAAGCTTTATAGTAAGCTTCATTAGGACTATCTAGTACCTCGTCATACAGTGTAATCATAAACTTCTTGAAAACTTGATAGAGCTCTTCTTTTGCTTCACTATTTTCACTAGAGGATTCATAGCGCCTAGCTTTTTCTTTAGAGATAACCCTTTCAAGATCTTTATCAAAATCTAGAACCATGTTACCCTTGAGAGTAATATCAATCATTTGAGGTTCCTCCTTTTATTTTGAACAAATTATAGGGTTTACTTTTTCTTCAAACTATAAACAAAGTCACTATACCCAGTAGGAGTATAAGAAAACAATGCTTCAGGATCAATGTTATAAATCTTAAGTAGTTGATTGATTTCTACAGGATATACATTGACACCTGATTCAATATGAAGAATGTCAATAATAGCTCTTTTAGTGATAAAGATCTCAGACTCATATGAATCATATGCTTGAATACAATAGTGTTTTGTTCTAATTTCATATCGATCTGATTCTTCATTCAACTTGGTGCTATTGAGAAGATCTCTCATAAGTGGATAAAGTTTTCTGAGCTTTAAAGTATATTTACTCAGATCAACTTTTTTACTATCCATAACAACAACTTCGATACCGCTTCTAATAACACTAATACTCATTGTTGACACCCTTTCTTTCATAAGAGGTTTTGATGGAATGCCTTGTTACGCCGCGAATAACTTTGCTAAGATACATTGACTTATACATTGAAACCCTCCTTATAAAGGTTTAAAGATGTAATGCGCTAATATAATATATATACAAAAACTCACATGAATGTAACAAGTATTACTGCCTAGAGATACTCTATGTATCTTTAAGGCAGTATTTTTATTTTTCTAAAAAGAGGTGATACAATGTCTGATAACTTAAACTCTGGTAGTTTATTAAGCTCTTTAAGTGGTAGCGCTAGGCCTGCTAGAACAACCACTCCGATGACTAATTCATCTAATGCTGGTAATAATAGTATTTTGCCAGGTTCGATGAGTTCGTCTCAAAGACAAGCTATCAATAGAGAGTTTTTAGATAATCAAACTAGGCAAACTAATCTTTTAAATAGTAATGCTATGTTAAATAATCTAGCAGCTCAAAACCAAGGAATGATGAATCAATTTAATGGATCATTAATGAGACAAATGGGAGCTATAGATGCAGCTGCTAATAAAATTACTAATGCTATAACGAATCAAACTAATCAATTAGTTAGTGCTATTACAAATATGAGTAGCTCAATTACAGAGTCTATTAAAGGTCTTCAAGAAGGAATTAACAACTTATTTTATGAACGAGCTAGAGCATACGCTAGTAAATTAGAATACGAAGAAGATCAAAATATATATAAAGATTATGCTGAGAATTTTATAAAAACTTTCTTTAGTGAAAAGATTATGAACATACTAACAAGTATTGAGTTTGTTTCTTTAAAAGAAGTTAAAGAACAAACTTTAAAATACTTGATGCAAAATGGTGGAGTTGCTAAGTTTTTAGGGATAAAGCCTTTAGGATCGGATCGAGCTAATAATATGGTTCCTTTTACCAAAGACATTGCTGATGCAATACTAGAATCTTCTAAACATTTATTAGTTATAGCTAATGCAGTTAATAATATTAATCGAGATACGCCAATCATATTAGAAAATTTTGGCGGTGCGCTTATAGATAAGCAAGATACACTTTTAAATATTAATAGAGAACAACTTATTAGTACTAATAGAATTGGAAACATACTCGATGCTTTTAGTAACAATTATATGAATGTAAATCAAGCTAGAGTAACTGAACCTATGCGTGGAGCTATAGATGTTATAAGAGAAGTTACAGGTAATAATCAAGTACAAAACATTGCTGACTTACAACGTGAAATACAGAGATTAGAAGGCACTTTAAATAATGAAAGACAAATTGCACAAAGATATGCAGATAGAGACGATCCTAATAGTGAATATAATAGAAGAAGAAATCAATTAGAACAAGATATATTTAGGAACGGTGGAGCAGAAAGGCAACAATTAAGAGAACAGCTTAATCAAGCTGGTTTAACTCAAAATCAAAGACGGCAAATAACCCAAAGAATACAGCAATTGAATGGGCAACTTCAAGTACTTGATAACGAATTAAGAAATTGGACTCAGGATTATAGAAATTTAGGAGCAAATGCGTGGGGAAGAAATTCTTTAACTAATGCTAATGTTAGAAGATCTAGAGCTGAAACTGAGAGAGAAGTTGCTAGATTAGAAAGAGCACTTAGAACATTAAGAAGAGGTGCTAGAAATCAGAATTCTTTCGATGAAGCCACTAGAAACGGTTTTGGGGCTAATTATTTAGAAAGTGAAATTAGAAATATAGAAGCCTATGCATCTGGTAGAAGTGGAAGATTTTCATCAAGAGGTAGAATGACACAAAATAAGGCTCAAAAAGATGATAGGGCTAAATTGATGGAAACGCTTAGGGATTCTATTAATAAGAACGTATATCAAACTGAAGAAAACACTAAAGCTTTGAATAAAAGTATAAGTGCTATGGATGTATTTAAAACATCTCTTTTAGCTGCTATTAATCCTATGAATATAAAGAAAATTGGTGAGTTTGGTTATAAGTTGTTTAAGTTTGTTTCTCCATTCTTCATGTATAGATGGGGATTACAAATGTTAACAGGAAAATCTCCTTTACCACTTATTGGAGAAACTTTACCTGGGTTATTAAGTAAACCGTTAAATTATGTAAGTAGTATACAGCTAGGGGATAAAACTTTAGGAGAAAGAGCTTCTGGCTGGTGGGGAACTATTAAAACTACTTTAGCAGAATTTTATAATAATCATTTAAAAGGTATTTGGGAAAGCATAAAAGATAATTTAGCATCTTTTAAAGAAACTTTTATAGGATGGATTGGCAAAGATTGGTGGATGAGAATATATGATACTTGGGAAGCTGTTAAAAAATATACATCATTAGGATGGGATGCCTTTTTAAATCCAGATACTGAAAAAGCAGCAATAGCTAGAGAACAAATAGTTACTAGTATTAAATCTGCTATGAAAGATGTTGTTATAAAATATCTTTTACCAGGGATTGTGTATGGAATTGGTGCATATACAGCATTTAAGAACGTAACTAATCCTGGTAAATTTTTATCCGAGTTATATAGACCTGTAAAATTTTTAGGGAGAAGGTTTGGTGGCGGATTTAGAACTAGAGTATATAATTTTAATGAAGCTAGAACAGTCCTTCAAGATTCAGCTATTAATGAGCTTCAAAGATATAATAAAGAATTTGGTTTAAGTAATATAAGGACAAATTTAAGAGCAGATGAAAGAGGAAATCCTGTATTAACTTTAAGAGCTAATAGATTTGGTAATTTGAGATCTACTAACTTTACTGGTCAGTTTAATCAAGAAAGAGTTTTAGGAAATGCAGCTAGAACTTTAATGGATAGATTAGGAGTAGATAGACAAACTGCTGACAGTATGTTACGTGAAGCTGCTACTGGAGGAGGAGCTAGTTATAGAATATCTAGATTAGCAACCAGTATAGGCAATGGATTAAAGAATGTAACTAGAGTTTTATCTGCTTTTATGAGAGGTACTACTTGGGTGTTTAATATAGGAACAACATTATTTAGTTTGTATAAAATGTGGAACTTTTTTAAGGATAAGGTAAAGCAAATAGCTGAAGCTGATGGGATAACTGGCGGAATGCGAGATATGGTATTATATGCTACTAAAAAAGGAATTTCTACTTTATTAGATGTTGGAAAGGAAATATGGAAAGAATTACCAATAGTAATGGGGTCCTTATGGGATGCCGGAAAGGAAGCTTGGAAAAAATATTGGCCAACGTTATTGGCTTCAGCGAAAGTTTATTTTGTACAAAAAGTTATTCCAGCAATAGGTAATATATTAGAAAAAGGTATAAATTGGATTGTTGAAAAAGCTAAAGGCTTAGTTAATATGGACAAAGAATCTGAGCTTATAAAAAAGGCCGAGAAAGAACAGTTTGATTTATATAGTAAAGAGATTAAGAATAGAGCGATTGAGTATAGTAAATCAGATCATTTAGCTGAGCTTGGAAATCCAACGGCGCTTCAAATGCATGAGGTTATGGATGCTTTGGATCCAAAAACTAGACAACAGTTATTAGAACAGCAAAATGGTGTTGGCAACAATAAGTACATTGGTGGTGTAAGCTCCAGTTATGAAGGTAAAGTCGTAGAAGAAGTTTCTGGTACTAAATTAATAAATATGCTTTTAGATAAAAAATTTTTCAATGGAGCTGAATATGTTAGAGACGACAAAGGTAATATAAAAATAGGAGCAGATGGAAATGCTATTAGAACAACTAGTATACCTTTTTCTGATATGGGAAAGGTTTTAGAAGCTTTAAAAGCGGATAGAAATGATGCTTTAGCATTAGCTTCTTTTAAAAATTATACTGAACTATTATCAAATAACCCATGGTTACAAGGTACTGAATTTAGAAGCATATTTGAAAAAATAGATACAACGATGTCTATAGTAAGTGATGAAGAAAACTATAAGAAATCTATGGATGAGCTTATACAGAAACTAAAAACAGGTGAAGTATATCAAGATCTAGTTAGAGCTATGGTTAATAGCCCTTACACTTATGTTTCACAATATACTGGAAATGAGATTAGCATCACCGGAGATAAGCTTCTTATGAGCGGTATGAAATTAGAAGAAGTAGCTTCAAAATTTGTGAAAAACTTAGAAGAACAAAATGAAAAAAATTTATCTAATAGTATACAAAGAGCTAAATTAGCTGATAAACAATTTAAAGATGATGCTAGACGAAAAGAAGAAGAAGAAAGAGCTAGGTTAGCTGAAGAAAAGGCTAGAAAAGCGGCAGAAGAAAATGAAAAGAAAGAACAAGAAAAACGTAGTTTTACGGATAGTGTAAAGTCTTTCTTTGGTTTTTCAGATAAAACTAATGCTGGTGGGGCTGGTTCATTAGGAGTTATAGCACAATGGGTTCAATCTGGGAAATTTAAACAAGCTATGGAAACAGCTATGGGATGGATTGGAGATAAAATCGGGGGTATTATAAAGTTTTTTAAGTCACAGAATTACGGTAAGATATTTGCTGATACTATGTCAGGGCTTGGATCGGCATCCGGAGCTATCTTATCAGCACTTTATGGAGCAGATAAGGCTGATACTTTTTCTAGAAATGCTTATAACTATGCTGTCAAGCATAATTTGAAGTATGCTAAAGCATTCTTTGGTGGAGCTAGAAAGTCTATACTTATGAGTGTAGATAATATTGCAGAACATGCTGCTAAGACAGGTCAAACTGTACAACAGATTTATGAGTTTCTTCAATCTCAAGGTGTAGAAAAACAATATATGCCTGGTGGAAAAGAATATGATCAAGGTAAAGGATACAACACTCAAGAAGAAAAAAAATATCATGGAAAGATTACAGATGCCAATGGCAATTATATAGGAGATAAATTAGGGCTTGGCGATGATTCTGATTCGAGATTTAATATGGCACGAGCTAGAACATTTAGTGGAGAAGGAACCCGTATTAACTGGCAAGATAGCTATAGTAAATTTGGTATAAATATTAAACGAAAAATGGAATCAAAATATGGAATTTTAGCTCTTGATGTGCCAACCTATGCTAAAAATACAAATAATGCAAAACTTAATGCTTACTTAAAGAATTTAGGCATTGAAGGAAAAACAGCAAAGGAGTTATGGGGTAATAATGGTGAGTTATGGTGGGGTAAAGGTGGAAATAGAGAAAAGATTCTAAAGGCTATGCAAGATCCTAATTCTGGTTTTGGAACCGAAGCTGATAAGATAGCATATATGAAAAATAACTATTGGAACAATTATAAATTGTATAAATTTAAAGATCCGGCTACTTCCGGGTTGTTATTAGATAGTTATTGGGTTGGTGGAGGACAAGAAGTATTAAGAAATACATATAATGTTATGGCTGAAAAATATAAAAGACCAGATATGAAGATAAATTATATAAAAGGTAAAGATGGTAAATATAGGTGGGAGAACTATAAATTATTTGATGATGCTCATATTAACTTTGCAAACTCTACTGGGAAATTTTTTGCGGCTGAAGTTTTACGTCAGTCTGCGTTAAGATATGAGAGCCTAGGGAGGAGACCAGATCATAAAGATGATTTAGAGGGTTGGAGAAAAAGAGTTCGAGATAATGCTGCATATTGGGGTATAAAAAGATTTGATAATAATGGCAGCTATGCTTTTGGATTTAGCGATACAACTTCTTATGACAAGTTAGCATATGGCGATGATAAAATAACTAAATCTTACGATAATGGTGATATAACTAACGAAACATTTACTAGAAAATTAAATGAGTTTATACAAGCACAAGGTACTAAAAGATTTGACACATCTTTTTCAAAAATTCTTTCTAAAACTGGTGGAAGTGGCAGTGAATATAATCGTATGCTCAAAATATTTGGTACAGATGAAAAATCTAAGAAGTTTATGGCGAAAGTTGTTGATATTGAAAAGAAAGCTCCGTCAGAATGGACAAAGGATGAGGCTGATATCATGGCTAAATTTGCTGGTTTAGTTGACAAATATGAAGCAGAATCTAAAAGTAGAGGTAACACAAGCACAATATTTTATAATACTATTACAAGTCAAACAAGCTATATTACCAAATTACTTGAGAAATATCATGGAAATGATGAAGCTAAGCGCACAGCCGTAAATAATACTAGAAAAGGCATGATAGAGGCTAAACATTAAAGAAAGGATGTGTTAAAATATGGCTAATCCTGTTAAAGATGTTAACTCAGATAAAGAAGCTCGGATAAGCAAAATAAATGAAGAGCTATCTAACTTAAAGCATGAAATAGATACTAAATATGTTCCTGCAGCAGAAAATTTAGGCACTGTATTGTCTGATTATGAAGCTTTTAAAACAGCTCAAAATAAATTTACCGAATTACAAAGTAGAGGAGTTTCATTTTATTCCGAAGAATGGAAAGAAAATGTAAGAAAAAGAGATGCAGCTTTATTAAGATTGAAACAAATTGGTAAAGATTATAGTGATAATCCCACTGTAAATTCTCCATTGTATAACCAAATGATTAAAGATATGAACAGTGTTTCAGAAAACAAAAAAGTTGCTGACGCTACTTTAGCAACTGCTATGAACCGACAAGCAGAATTAGAACAAGAAAAACAAAGTCTAGAGAAAGAGATTAATCCTCCGCAAGGTGAACAAGGGAATCCTCAGCCTAATCCATCTGACAATCCTCCGCAGGCTGAACAAGGAACTCCTTCGGCTAATCCAACTGACGATACTCAATCCGATACAGACAAAACAGTTTCAAATAGTGATAGAGAAAATTTAATTAATTCCGCTGCTTCTCAATCTAGAAATTCGTTATTATCTCTAGCATCTGACTCATCTCTTGGTATAGACATAAACTCTATTGAGCCTCCGATGTTAGCAAATCAAGCTACCGATAAAGAAAAACTAGATAAAATGTTAGCTGAGAATGAAAAATCTGATGGGAAAAAAATATATTATGCTAAAGATATTTCTCCGGAAAAGGACGGCTCAGCTATATCTGTTGTAAGAATAGATAAGGATAAGGAGAAAGATCATGAAAAGACAGAGCAAGCACTAAAAACTCAAGGTTATGAAAAACTTGAAAATAAAGATGGTAATATAAGCACTAAGTTTGTAGAAAAATATGAAGCTAATAAAGAAACTCAGGGAGTAAGTAAAGCCACTTCGGAAGAAGATTCTGCCCAAGATGCTGGACAAAATGAAAAACCTGGAGGAGAAACGGCCACAACAGAATTAAGTTATAATGATAAGAAGAAAAAACTTGAGGATGAAGGTATTAAAGAATATAATAAAGATGCAAAGCTTACTATTGCTGGTCATAATGTTCCATATGTTAAAGTTAACGGTAGTAATAAGATCAGATTTCCTAAATATGATAAAGTGATGGGTTTACCTCCTTTAAGAATTTTTACAAATGATCCAAAAAAACCATCTTCTAATATAGGCAATAATACATCGGATTTATTTGATGTTAATATTGATGCTAGCGATAGTAAAGATATTAAATTGGCTAAAGAATACTTTTTATATAATGTTGATGAAATGCTAGTAAATTCTTTCCCTATATTAACTATTCGACCGTTAGACTGTGAAAATTTGATGGGTACAAATGGAAATATTACTAAAGATAAAAAAACTCATGATGATATGAAACGAGATAGGAGATATAATATAGTTGATAATATTGTATATAAATTTGCAGTAACTACTACAAATAGTATTAATTATTCTCACCAAAATAATTTTGCTCAAAGTTCAACTGAAAGTAGTGGATTGGTGAGTAGTTTAAACGGTATGGGGAAATTCACTAGCGATTTAGTTGGTATAGGCCAAAATACTGCAGGGTTTGGTCATAATAATTTGATTAAGGATTTAACTAGTATGGGTTTAAATTTAGGAGGAGATATTGACGAGGCAGTACGGCAATTTATAGCAGCTGGTGAAGAAGGGTCTAAAGGATTAGGTGCAGTAGGTAGCAAAATGGGCAAAACAGTAGCAGATATAGCTAATTTAGTAACATCTGTAGTAGGTGGAGGTAGAATAGACTTTCCTGATGTTTGGCAGGATTCTCAAACAAGTTTTCAGCAATCATTTACTATAGAATTAAGATCTCTTAATCCGGATCCAACTAGTGATCAATATTTTTATGATATAATATTACCCCTATATATTTTATTAACTATATCCTTACCAACTGAAGGTAATGTATTTTCTTATAAAACTCCTCCTCTTATTACATGTAGTTTAGATGATTCTTTTATGGAGATCTTGTTAGGAGCAGTTACACAGATTAACTGGTCATTTGATACTAAAGAGATTAACTTCAAAAAAGTTCCTTGGCATTGCCAAGTTAACATTACTATTAGGGATTTGTATTCAGTAATGAGCCAAGCGACATATACTACTAAAAATGAGAAATATGTCAAAGATAGTAATAGAGAAATCATGACCAAGGAAAAGTATTTTGAAAATTTTATTAGAACTAAAGACAAAAAGATACCTAATGAAAAATACTATCTTACTGAATTTGCAAAGATTCCAGCATATATGAATGCTCTTGAGCAAAGGATGAATAAGGAACAAAAAGTTGCTGATGAAGAAAAGATGAAAAATTCTGTAAATGGTGGAGATAAAAGTTCGTCTCAACAACCTGAAGGGAACGTGTCTGGAAACAGCGGAGAAACTGGGAAAGATACCAGTAATGCCCCAAAAAAAGAAGAAATCAAAACCGATCCTAAAACCGGTAAGAAAACTTTAATATCTTCAATAGGAGGATTTGTTACTGGAATTACTAAAGGAATAAGGAATGTAGTAGCTAGTGTTAATAAAGTTATCACACCTGTTAGACAGATAATAAATACTGGAGCCACTGTTCTTAATGCAGCAAATAACGTTAAATGCGCTATTAAATGTGTAGGTCAAACTGCTAATTTACCTGGGTTACTTAATGGATCTTTTGCTGCATCAGTAGGATTAGCTTTTGAAAATTTAGGTAAAGCTGGAAATGTATTAAATGGATTATCTGGCGGAGTATTAGGCTCCGTTACAAAGTCTGTAGGCGGTATTTGTACTACTCTATCTGAACTTGGGAGATCTGCATTAGTACTAGATTTGCCTGAATATGTTTCTAAAGATGGCAAGACAATTCAATTAAATGATCCATTTAAAGTTGCATCATCAACAATGAGAGCTACTGGATTAATGGTAAGCAATATTTTAAATACTGTTCAGGGTGCTAAAATGATTGGTAATATAACTAAATCATCTGACCCATTAGCTACTTTAACAACTTATGTAAATGCCGCTAATAAAATAGTAGGCGAAGTTGATTTTACAGATAGATTGCTTAATGTTGCTAAAGGATCTGCTATAGAAACTGGTCAGTATACTGCTGGTCAATTAGCCTCTAATGCAACTATACAAGAAAGATTTAGGCATGTTGCCAATACAGTTTCTGGTCAAGCAGCTAGTGTAGCATCTACTATGTTTAATACTACACTGGCAGAATATATGATGCAACAACAATGGTTTAATACATATTTCCAATCTACTAATAATAATGCTGATCCAAGTAATCCTGTTAATATTAAAGACTTTAAGTATAAGGATGAAATAAAAGCTGCTATTGATTATGCAAATGGTAAAACAGATTCTGTAATAACTCCAGAGGTTAGTTGGAATGCAGTTAAAGATGCTGTAATGGATAATATAGATGGATCAATACAAGACTTTAGTAAAGGTGTAAAAGAATTTGCTAATACTACTGGAGATATACTAATTAAATCTGGCTTCTCTGGAGTAGTTAACACTGCTGGAACACCATTTGATGTTATATTCATGGAAAACAAATAAAGACTAGGAGAAATCCTAGTCTTTTTTTATATGTACTAAAATTAGTTTGAAAGTATTTTTGTTAAAACTGACCCAAAAAATTCTGAACAAAGATTGAGGGAAATTGTCAGAAAATTCTATACAATTTAGTTAAACTTCTTTTGATTATAAATCTATTTAACTGAGTGCGCATAAGTGAAATAGGTTTGTAATAAATATATAACAAAGGAGTTGTTGCTTTATGGAGTATGCAAGTCGCGGAGTTGCAGGCACAGGGCTTGGTCTGGGTATTTAATAGATGCCCTTAAAACCTTTTCTACTTGACAAGTAGGGTAAAAGATTCTATAATCTCCTTAGTACTTAAGAAAGGAGACTTTACGTGTGAATTTACAAGAAGAATTTAGACCTATTGAAGGCTATGAAGGTTTGTATGAAATAGGATCGTTTGGAACTGTAGTTTCTTTAAGAAGATACGGAATTCCTGGGAGATATATTTTAAAAAAAGTTAAGACTAAATCTGGTTATGTAAGAGTGAAATTATGTAGATCTGGCAAATGTAAAAGTGTTGAAATTCATAGGCTTGTTGCAAAGGCATTTATCCCTAACCCTAATGGGTTTAATCAAGTTAATCATAAGGATGGGGATAAGATAAATAATCGAATGGATAATTTAGAATGGTGTACAGGTCAACAGAATTCAAAGCATGCGTATGATAATAACTTAGGTGGAACAAAAAACCGGACGTTGTTACAATTAGGTAATATGAATAAATATAAAATGTATCTATTAGTTATATTGATAAATGATCTTGGAAGTCTATACATATTTAAGTCGATTAAAGAAGCTTCAAGGTTTATAAACAAGTCTAGAACGGCACTTATAGATAGTATACTGAATAAGTATAACTTGCGCGGATATAAAATTTATGGGTATAAACGTAAAGATTTAGAACAGTTTGCTAACGGGGAACCCTTACCAGAAGTGCTGAAGGGAATCCCGTGGGAAAGTTATCTTAATGATAACCAATCCTGTAACGACTATCCCTCAGAAGGGGAGTAGGGCTGATTTTGTCACAGTTCGAAATGGGTTTGCTTAACTAATGTTAAGTTAAGAGATAGTCTGAGCCACTAGAAATAGTGGATAACTCGATCGCTGGTACAGCGCTTGGCCTTCTTGATATGGCTGGTGGTTTAACTGGTCTTTTAGGTAATAGGAATTCTGATCCTGGCGATAAACCCGTCACTAGATATGAGATGGGTCTTTTCCAGCAGATCAATGATAAGAATATTGAGATTAGTGAACTTAAGAGTAACAGATATACTGATGCGGTTGCTAGTGGTTTACAGCAGCAGATTAGTGGTCAGTTAGCTTGGAATGCTACACAGAACGCTACTCTGGGTGCTCTTCAGGGTCAGATTGCTCAGTTACAGAGTATGACTAGAATTGTTGTTCCTAATGAGAACGTTTCACCCGGGTGGGGTAGAACAGCTGTAATGCCTGTTTCTTCATTACCACCGTATTTTGTTCCTTATCCTACTCCTCCTATTCCTACATCTAGCACGCCAGAAGCTACTGGCACTACTACAGGCGGTTAATAACATATTGTAAAGAGAGGAGATTGTCCTTCTTATTAATTAGGGAGGATGATCTCCTCCCACCTATATCTAATAGAGGTGATATATTATGTTAACCAAGAATCAAATAGTTAATGGTCTTACCAAATATATAGAAACTGAAGTGATATCTAAAATAGAAGATAAAGCTTTACAAATTATATTAGCTATAGGAGTTACTGCATTGAATAGGAATCATGATTTGATTAATGCTGTTTTAGATAATCAGTTTATATCATATTTAGTTAAAAAGAATGAAGAGGATAAATATGATTTAGATGAGTTATTTGATATAATAGATGATACATTAAAGACCTATGGTAAGTTACCAATAACTATTCCAGCAATCAAGTTTATTTCACCTACTGAAAAGACATTAAGATTCTCTACAGAAGATGTTAATAGACTTAGATCTTTAATGGAGCAAGGAGGGATGTAAAATATGGCGGACAATATTAAAGTTCTTAAAGCAAACGGTTCCAACGGCAGTTCGTTATTGGATGCTTTATCTAATATGGAGAATATTGGAATGGATCATGAAGAGGGACATATAGATGATAATCATAAGGAAGAGCATAGCTTTATTGATATAGTTAAGCAAAGAGCTGTTGAAGAATATGATGATGTAGTTACTTATATGGAGTTAGCTGAGATGACTGAAGAGAAAGAGTTTTGTAAGTTACTTAAAGATATAGCTCATGATGAATGGACACACGGAATGGTTTTAGAGCATATTATAATGCATTCTAAAGAAATGCCGAAAGATATTAAGGATGCTAAAGCTAATGCTGAAGAGGTTATGAATAAAAAGTAATATTGTTTAAAACACAAGAAGTCTAGGGGATATACTCCTAGGCTTCTTGTTTATTTCTTGAACAAATAAGGAGAATATTTTTATAGTTTCAAGAAAGAAGGTGTGTTACTATTGCATTATTAAGTAATATCCAGATCACAAAAGATCCTAATAGAGTTGGTCAAAGATTAACAATAACTGGTTTGAATATTTATGAATTAAAAAGGGATATACGGGTATTCTTTGGTAGAAACATACCAAAAATAACTACATCGGGTATCTCAATGACATATCATATATTCAGTATTGTAGTTAGAGGAGTATTTTTTGGAACTACACAAATCAGTTTTGAAGAGTTTTTTGTTGTAGAAGTTAAAAAAGTATTTGAATGGTTATATGAAGCGTTTAAAAGATCTTCATATAAAGAAGTTATAAACTTATTAGCACAAAACCCTAGAATAATTGCTTTAGAAAAGCCGATGGAAGAAGTTCCAAGTGAAGCAGCTAATAAGTTAAATAACTTAGGTGTTGAGCTTAAAGATTACCAAAAAGAGTTTTTATATTACTATTGGAATGCTACTCATAAAGTTGGTTTGAATGGATTTATAATGGCTTTTGAACAAGGATTGGGTAAAACATTTACAGCTATTTCTGCAGTATATGCATTAGACCTTTTTCCATGTATAATTACTGCACCTAAAAGTACATTATTATCTTGGAAAAGAAGCATAGAAACATTATTACCAGAAAAGTTCTTAAGAGAAGATGTTATAAATATTGGTACTAATAAATTTACAATATGTAATTATGAAGCTCTAGAAAAAGTACCTATGTATTTAACATCAACGCCTAAGTGTATGATAGTTGATGAAATACAAAATTTTAGGTATATGAATACTGCTAGAGTGCAGAATGTAATTAATCTACAGGCTACATATAATATAGAAAACGTAATGGCTTTATCTGGAACACCTATTAAGGCTCTAGCATCAGAGTTTGTACCAGTAATGACTTTAATAGACCCAATGTTTAGAGATTCTACTATGGCACAAACTATATTTAAGCACTTATATAATAGTGGCAAATATGATAATATAGCTTCAGCAGTTTTACAGGAAAGACTAAAACTGTATATGATTAGAAAAGAAGCTAGTAAAGAGTTAGATTTACCAGATAAGAAAAAATATGATATTACTTTAGAAGTATCTAATATAGAACCATATACACTTACTACAGTAATGAGAAATGTTCAAAATTATGTTGCTACCGAACTTGAGAAAAGACCTAAAAATGAGGTAGTTAAGTTATATGAAAATATTGAAAGATTATTATCACAGCTACCTAGATCTGAAATGTTTAGAGATGACTATTTAAGCTATTATTTAAATATGGTTAAAAAGTTAGAGAAAATGGATGTAAGACATCCACAATATAAAGATCTGATGGAAAATGTTAGGAATTTTGAAAAAGAAGTTAAAGACTTTAATAGTGCGTTATATAAGGAATTAAGTTCTACTAGAAGAAACATTACATCATATAAGTTTATCTTACTTGGTAGAGCTTTGGGTGAGTATTTTGTTAGAGGTAAAATTAGATTACTTTGTGATGTAGTTAGAGAGAATTTGAAAAGTATTACAGATATAGTTAATAAAGCACATAAAAAAGTATTAATATTTAGTACTTTTAAAGAACCATTAATGCTTCTTAATCAAGAGCTAGATAAAGCTGGTATTAAAAGTTTGTATGTTGATTCAGCAGCTAGTTATAATAAAAATTTTGAAGCTTTTGAAAAAGATCCTAACACTAGAGTTATATTAGGTAGTATCCAAGCTATTGGTACTGGAACAGATGGTTTACAGAAATGTTGTGATACAATTATCTTTTTAAATCGACCATTTAGAGGAACCGATTTACAACAAGCTGAAGCTAGAATACATAGACAAGGACAAGACAGTACTTGTCATATTTATTATGTAAATGTTGATCCAAGACATCCTAATGTCTTATCTCACGAACAAAAGATCTTAGATTGGTCTAATGATATGAGAAAGATTGCTGGATTATAATCTTATATATAAAGGAGATGGTAAATTATGTCAGTTGCTTTTCCTTTACAGAATGAACAAGGAGAAAGTTTAGTTACTAAAAAAGATAACGCTAAAACTAGAGTAAATTATGAAAGACATAATGATCAGATAGATACACTTGAAAGAAGAGATTTATTTTTATTAGATTTCTTAAGTAAGTTTGATGCTTTACCTATTGGTGCTATATTACCAACATCTATTCCTTATGCTGCTAATAAAATGCCAGATGGATGGGTATGGGCGGATGGTCATAAATATGGTAAAACTGATAACACTGAAAACCCAAGACCAAATCTTTGGAATGCTATTAAAAACACTAATGCTGTTGCTACATTAGATGAGTTTGAAGCTTTCTGTGCAGCTAATGGTTATGTGTCACAATCCGGTGAACCTGATGGAATAGTTCCATTTGGTAAATATGTTGATATGGGTGAAAATAATGACTATTTCTGTGTTCCAACACTTAACGATGTTTTCTTAATGAGTGTTACATCTAGAAATAGAAAGGGTAGATTGAGTGGTAATTATGAAAAAGACTCTATTGGTGAACACACTCACAATGTTTCAGCATATCCAGTTAATGGTGCTAATTTAAATACTACTAAACCAATTGGAGTTGCCTTAACTGATCAGATCACTGAAAAATTTGATACAACTGTTGATCCTCATTATAAAAAGGATCTTGCTCAGTATACATCTGAAAATAATAATAATGCTGGCACTGAAACTAAACCAAAATTAATTTCATATCAGTTTATGATTAAGGCTGACTTTACTTCTTTTGATTTAGCTAATACAGTTGATACAGATTGTGCTTCAGTTGGTGGGTATAAGCCAAATATTACAGCTCCAGATAGTGACAATTTAGCTGAAAGAATTTTCCCAGTGCCTAATCCAGAAACTGGTAAAATAGGGTCAGATTGGTTTGATACGGAAGGTTTGGCATTACAAGTTTTAAATGCAGCTGAAGGTCAAATTAATAATATTATAAATGATACAGCGGTTCTTAAGTCTGATACATTAGAGAGTTGGGGAGATCCTAATAGTAATCCTCAAAATAAAGTTCCTATTGCAGATAGTGAAGGTAAAATAGATTCGAGATATTTAAGAACTGTTACTACAGCTCAAATAGAGAGCTTATTCTAAACTATTGGTAGGTGATTAATTATGCCTACTAAATTAAAGATAAAACAAATTTATCCCGAACCTATTTCAACTTCAGAAGTTGAAAATAATTATGTTGATTTAAATACTGTACAAGTTATTACGGAAGAAAAACATTTCCAAAAAAGTTTTACATTAACAAGAGATACTTCTACATTTAATTGGCAAGATATTGTTAAATTTAATGGAGAGCCAGTAGAAGGTGATTATAATAGAGTTGGTTCAATTAGATTCTCTACTAATCTAACTACTCAAGCTCACACTGTTGCATTAAATGCAATTACTAAAGGAGAATCTGATACTAACGCAACTTTCGGAACTATTTCTGTAAGCATATTACCGGATAAAACTGTTTCTACTTATGCACCAACTCCAGCTACTTCAGATAATTCTACTCAAATAGCTACAACAGCCTATGTTAAGTCTAATTTATCAAGTTATTTACCACTTGCTGGTGGTACAACTACGGGATCGATAAAATGCGTAGCTAAAAATTTAGGGTCTACTTACGTTAATGCAGCTAAAGACACTGGAGCTATTATAAGTATGACAAATACAGATAGTTTTGGTGCTTGGCTAAGTGGATATACTAAATCATATAAAGTCGCTTTAGCTACTTATCCTGGTACTAATGAAGAGGTTCAATTATATTCTATAACTAAAGATAATGTAACTGCCGGTACAAATACTGCGAATAAATTTTTGAGATGGAATGCTAGTACAGGTGCTTTAATTGCCGACAGTTTTAGTGGAGCTTTAACAGGAAATGTTACAGGAAATTGCTCTGGTACGGCAGCTAATGTTACAGGCACAGTTGCTATAGCTAATGGTGGTACCGGAGCTACTACAAGATTAAATGCGTGTAAGGCTTTAACTAACGAGAATGTTGGATCATCACCAAATTATTTTATTACTATGACATCTTCATGGGGTAAATTTGGATATACTTCAATAGCAGATGCTAAAACTGCATTAGGCCTTAAATCTGCGGCATATACTGAAAGTTCAGCATATGCTACTTCAGGTCACACACATAGTTATTTACCATTATCTGGGGGTACTCTAACAGGTGCTCTTAGTACTAACTCAGATATAAACTTAACTGATGGAAAAATTATGGTAACTACTAATAGTACTGTAGCTGAGCACACTACATCGATAATACAAGCCACTACTGGAACTAATGATTCATGGCGAATAGCTTCAGGAGCAACGGCTGCAAATGCTGGTTTCATGGAAATAGCTACAGCGGATGATGGAACTGAACCAATCTATGTAAGACAATATAGTGGAACATATACAACTTTAAAAAGAACTGCTACTATATTAGATGCTTCTGGTAATACATCATTTCCAGGCACAGTTACAGCTCCAACATTTAGTGGCAGCTTAAGTGGAACAGCATCTTATGCGTATAATATAGCTGCACAAAAAATTTCAAGCCTAACTAAAGGAACAAAACCAAGTTCAACTGTATGGACATCTAGTTGGCTTAAATGCGATAGTGCTGGTACGGCTACAGCTAATAGATTAGGTGAATTAAGATCCTTTGTAGATTCAAGTGGAACTACCGGTTATGAAATGCTTTCTTATGATTATACATCTGGAGCTACTAGTGCAGGAACACTTGGAATTTATAAACCATTAGGCGGTACTGCATATACAGCTGCTCCTACTCCAGCCACTTCTGATAATAGTACAAAAATAGCTACTACTGCGTATGTTAAAGCTCAAGGATATATTACTTCGTCAGGAAGTATAACTGGAAATGCTTCTACAGCTACTGAATTTTCAGCAAGTAAGTCTGTTACATTAACTGGTGCTATTACAGGAACTGCATCAAGTAAAGCTGGGTGGTCTGTTGCGACATCCAGAAAATCGTGTAATGTCGGACAATCTGGATCATCTACTACTAATCCTTGGTATAAAGTGGCTACGGTTGATTTGTCTTCAACAGCTAATTATGACGCTTCAATAGATTTATTGGTTGAAGATACATATAGCAGCCATAAATATGGTATATTAAAAGCACATATTAGAACTGATGGTGACAAAAAAGTTGCAACTACTGCAACGGAGTTAACATGGTTGACACATACGGGATTTACTTTAGCCGATTTTGTTTTAGTATGCCCCACAACTGCAGGTCCTACCTGTGAATTATGGACCAAAATAGCTACTGGATATATGTATAGAAAATTTACAGTTTTATCTGAAGGTAATCGAAGCACATTTAGTAATAGTCTGTGGACACTCTTAAATGCCTCTTCTGCTGGTCAAGCTGCTAGTATAACAACTTCTGGAACTCAGATTGTTTCAACTAATGCGAACGTTGCTAATAACGCCGCAAATGTTACAGGTACCGTTGCTATAGCTAATGGTGGTACCGGAGCTACCACTAGATTAAATGCAGCTAAGGCACTAACAAACGAAAATGTTGGTTCCTCCCCAAATTATTTTATTACTATGACTACTTCATGGGGAAAATTTGGGTATACATCTGTAGCGGATGCTAAAACTGCTTTAGGTCTTAAATCAGCTGCATATACTGAAAGTTCGGCATACGCTACTTCAGGGCATACACATAGTTATCTTCCGCTTTCTGGAGGAACATTAACTAATAGCTTTTATATACAATCTTCTGGAATTACTAGAGGCACTGCCCCATCTGCTAATAAGTTCATGACTTGGGGATGTAAAGACTCTGCAGGCGCCTATATTGGGGCGTTTGAAGCAGGATATTATACTAATAAATCTTCTAAAGTGGCTATGTATGCATATAATACAACTGCCGCTACTGGTAATAATATAGGTAGTTTAGGCATAGGATGTGATACTTCTGGTAATGTTTATACGTGGGGGCCAACACCAGCCGCAACTGATAATAGTACTAAGCTAGCTACTACAGCTTTCGTTAATAGTAGATTACCATATGAAGTTGGTACTTGGACCCCAACGATGTCTGGAAGTACTACTGCTGGAGCTTTTACTTATTCATATACTGGCAGTGGTAAAAGATGTTTTTATGTTAAATTCGGTAAATTAATATTTTTAAGAGCAGCATTTATGTATACTATTACAACTGCCCCAGCTGGAGAAGTTAGAATAAATGGAGCACCATATGTTTCAAATAGTTATTTTTCTGCTCTAGCAGGTGGTAACACTAGACGTTGGGACACTACACAGATCGGTTATAATAAATCATATTTAATTGCACGAATTAGAAAAGTAGATGGTACAAGTGCGCAGACTACTATTAATTGGGGGTCGAGTGATACAAATACTACGTGGTCTAATGCAGTTAATTCAACGGACTGGATTATATTTAGTATTTGGTATGAGACATCGTAGAATTAATTAAAATATAACAAGAATATAACAATAAATTAAAACTTTAAAGTAAAGTGTGGTGATGAGATAATATGGCAATTGGAAGTGTTTGGGCAGATGTTCCTGTAGTTAGGGGTAGTGATGAGTATGGTATTGGCGCTGATTTTATTACAGCCCAAGTTAATACAGAACAAAACGAAGCTTTACAATCTAGAGATATTTACTTACTTAACAAGTTTAAAGAGTATTATGATAAAGCTCACATAGATAACTTATTCAGTAGATACAGTACTAATCTTGATTGGAAGGAAACTTTAAATAGTTATGAAGATATTATTGAGAAATACCCTGCTGGATTAAACTGGAAATCTGATGTTAATACTTATAGTGACTTATTTACGTTGCCAGCTGAAAATGATGCTGTAGTTAATGTAAAAGATGTTCAGGACAAGTATTATTTTATTTATTTTAAACCAGATGAAGATTCTGAAGGCGCTTGGACTCAGATAGATCCTAATGCTTATAATAATAATATAGTTGAGGAGCTTCCAGCATACCCATACATTTATTTAAATGGGTATTGGCAAGAGTTAAATATAGATGAGTTTTCTGAATTAGAACAGTCTAAATTTTTACCGAAAGGATCTGTAAGTAGTTATGGTGAAATAGCCACTACTTATCCCGAACCAGAAGATTATTGGGTAGTTAATGTAGTAGATCCTAATAAAGACTTCTTATTCAAAGGACAAGTAGATTATTATGAAGATATAGCTACTGAATATCCAGAACCGGAACATAATTGGTTGGTAGAAGTTATCAATCCAGATAATAATTGTACTTATAAGTATAATGAAGAAAACAATAAATGGGAAAGATTTGGTGAAAAGTATAAACCAGAAGATGGATGGGTTGTTAATACTATAGACACTAATTATACTTATAGATATGATATAGAAAGTGACTCTTGGATTGCAATTAGTGCTAATGCTATTCCTTTAGCTACTGAAGAAAATGATGGTTTATTAAGTAAAGAAGATTATGCCTATATTAGACAAATAGAGGGAGAAATACTTCCTAATATCTATTTGGCTATAAATGAATTAGAGCAAAAGATGTTCCCATTAGGAACTATAGTTCCTTATGCTTTTGATACAAACACTCCTCCACCTGGTTTTGTTTTTGCTGAAGGCTTATTATTAAGACGTGACGAATATCCTGATATGTGGGAAAGATTATATAAAGAACCTACAGATGATGATCCTGGATATGATTTTACAGTTGCTGATTATTTAAAAGATGAATATCCAGGTAAATTTACAAATGGTGATGGAGAGACTACATTTAGAACTCCTGATTTAAGAGGATGTTTCTTAAGAGGATTAGATTTAGGTAAAGGCTATGAAAAATATGAAAGACCATTTGGCTCTTATCAAAACGATGGAATAGGAGAACACGATTATGAATTAGAAGTTACTGGAGTTGGATCTGTAGACGAACCTGCAATTGAAGGCCATAGATTAACTATAGCTGGAACAACACCTAATGCTATTTCAGAAACTTCTATAATAAAAGTTCATACTTCTGCAGATGCTGAAACTAGACCAAAGAATATCGCTGTTAGGTTTATAGTTAAAGTTATTCCAACTGAAAACTTACCAACAATGGCAGATAATAATGCTCCTACTATTGTTGTACCTATAGATGCTGATACTCTTAATGGACATCCTTCATCTATATCTGCTACTCCGGGAGCAATACCAGTTGCAGACAATAATGGTAAATTAGATAACTCTTGGTTTAATTTAGATTCTATCTCTACAGAAAACTTTGTTCAAAGAAATGAAGTTTCTAGAAAAGATGCTTCTCCAGCAGAATCTTCTAATTTAATTCCAGTATTGAATGACTCTGGGTATGCTGATGGATGGATTAGTTTAGTTACTGAAGAAGATGTTGATAAATGGATTAGATTCTTTAGTAATGATAATTATGATATTTCAGAAGAATCTTATGATGATTCAAGAGATCTTGAAAAGAACTTCTTAACACAAAAGAAATTTGTTAAGTTCTTAATTGGCTTAAAAGAGTTTATTAATACATTTAAACAGCATTATACTACTGAAGATATAACTCCTACTAATGAGCGTGGATATATTTCTAATGCTGAAAGAATTAAGTATAGTGATAAATACACCAAGAATGAGACATATGAACTATTATATAATTTCTTATTAAGTTATATACCATTATCAGATGCTACTACTATACCAACTCCTGGTAAAATACCTATTGCTTTAGATGATGGTAAGTTAGATCCAGGTTGGATGTCAGATCTTTTCCTTAATAAGATAGGTGAAGATGGTGATACTGGTTATGCCGAAATAAGTGGTAGTAAAGATGTTCATATTAGAGGTGGTATAGTTGATAACACCTTAACTGGTTCTGTCAACTTACAAGGCGGTGGAACTTATAGCGTATCATCAATATCTCCAGCTAAAGCAGTTGTATCAGGATATGATGCAGTTGAAAATAGGGGCGGTAATGTTGAGATATATGCTGGAAATGGTGGAGAAAACTTATCATCTATTGGTGGATCAATAATATTACAATCTGGTTCTGGTAATTCTTATAATGGTACGGTAGATATTAACAATATTAAAGTAAACAAGAATAACACTATTTATACTAATGAATTGAATTTAAGATTACAACAAAATGATGGTATTAACAATACTAACTATTTAGAATTAACCAATTCTGGGTTATCTTATGTGCATGATAATTTAGTTAATGATAGTGATGATTTTGAGTTTACTCTTAATAATAATGGTACTGTAACTACTAATAGACCTAATGTATCTAATGGATTAACAATTCTTAATAATAACGCATTAGTTCCATTTGAGAATCTTCCTAAAACAGCTTTAGTTAATAATCTGGGAGATATTCTTCAGAACCAAGTTATAAATACCAATTTAGGTAATGTAATAGTTGCAGATATTGATCAGTCTACTACATTAACTATTGATGATGGTGTTTATACAAATGAAGCTAAAGAACTTACATTTGTTCTTACTATGAAAGGCTTGTATAACATTACTTGGCCTGTCAATGTTAATTGGATGTCTGGTGTTAAACCTAGTATTGATTATGGTGAAACGGCTATTATAAAATTATTTAGAGTAGATAATGGTGAATGGATTGGATGGAAAGTAGGAGATAGTGTAAGTACTACTGGTACTTCTAAAGAAATTATAATAGATAAATATGAGGAACCATTAAATGATTTTACTGGTACTGTACATAAGTATATTAGCAATATAACTTGGGCATCTGGTCAAGAACCACCTAAAGAAGATAGTTCAGTTTATATTGAAACTAACGATATTGCCCCTGGAGAATCTGCTAATATTGTTGTTAGAGTTCCTTCAGATGCATATGGTACTATTACAGTTACTGTTACTAATGCAGACACCACTGATGAAGTATACAATGAAACTATAACTCTTATAAATACAAGTAATACAATTGTTATACCCAATTTAACAATTGGTGATTATTTAATTGAAGCTACATATTCTGGTAATGAATTCTATAATAGTAGTAGCGTTAACGCAGCTCTTTCAGTAAAGAAGCTGGATACATCTATTATTATATCTGCTCCTACAGAGGCTACAGTTAATGATAGATTAACAGTAGCTGTCAATGTTGCTGAAGATGCTACTGGAAGAATACTGATTAATATGCAGGATGAAGAGAATGCTAGTGCAAATATGACTAATAATAGAATTCAAGAGAATGGTACTGTAACTGCTACAGTAAGAGCTGTGTATGGTGGTATTAATATTATTACTGCAGATTACACAGGAGATGATAGATACAACAGTGCTCATGCTGAACAGATTGTTATGGTTGAAAAGTTACCTACATCGTGCTCAATTGATGCAGATAATATTACCGCTGGAGAAGATGCTTATATTACTGTTAACGTAACTCCAATTGAAGCTACTGGTGATGTTACTATATCTCTTGATACAGGAGAAACTAGAGTAGCTGAGATAGTAAGTGGCAGTGTTAACTTTGCTATATCAGATTTAGAAGTTGGCAATAGAGTTATTACAGCAGAGTTTAGTGGTGATAGAAAGTATAGCTCCAGCACTAATACAGCAGAATTTACAGTGAGTTAATAATGGGAACTCTTAGATATTTAAGAAAGGACTATCTTAGAGGTGATATTTTTAAGTCTATGAATGATAAGAGGTCTAATAAAATTAGACTTCCTAATGAAAACTTAGATCTTAATTCATCGCCAGTTCAGATAGATCCTCAAACGCAGTATCCTAATGTAGTATTTATTGATAATGTATTAGATAGTGAAGTCAACTATACTATGTTATATAATGCTAAAGTTGGTACTATAGTTCCAATTAAACTTGATGATGTATCTAATATGAAAAGTGACTGGATTAAATGCGATGGTAGTACTTATAATAAAGAACAATATCCTATGCTATTTGATTTATTGAAAGATGCTTTCTATAATGTAGATCTTAATGGTAACGAGACTCCAGTTTATACTGATGAGTTTGTAGTACCTAAGATAGATAATAAGAAACTAGAGGATACTGAAGTAGTTTTTATGATCAAGGCAAAAGGTAGAGAAAAAGGTAATTACTATTTAAAGAGAGATAATCAAACTTAATCTCAATAAACACAGACACTAGCTGTAACTGGCTAGTGTCTTTTTCTATTCTGAACAAATATGGAGAACTTTAATATTGTCCTATAGTGGTGCTACTTAAAGCACTTTGATTAACTCCCATATAGGAGGGATGAAAGGAGAAATGCAATTACTTAAAAATAAAATACTTCTAGTAAAAGAATTAGCTCTTAGACTTTATCATAAAGCTAAGGGAGATAAAGTTGATGGGGAAGGTCTGCCGCCAATGTTAGACAAACCAAAGAAGTCTATTGAGTATAGTAACCTGGTTAGAAGAATGCTGTTATTTATATTTACAGCACAATGGACTATGTTACTGCTTACTTCAGAAAGAATGTATTTAAAGCATGGAGATATTGGTGCTAATTGGACCAAATTACTTATAGCTATTGTTGGAATGATGTCTGTTATATTAGGTTTTTACTTTAGCGGTCAGTATTCAGATAGAAATAGCGAAGAATTTAAAAAACTCAAAGAGTATGATAATGATAGATTTGATGAATACAAAGAAGAAGTAAAAGAATTTGCAGAGGATACTAGTGTAACTCCTAAAGCAGTTTTAGATGAAGATAAAGAGGATGATGAATAATGTTTAATAAATTACAGCAATGGTTATTGAAATTAATAGGTAGTAGATTTTCATCAGTATCTATTATAATGGTCCTTGGGTTCTTATGTTACTATTTTAATATTTCTGCAGCTACCTTGTTTGAATGGTATCATGGGGATATTAGTAAACTTACTGTTGCACTTAGCGTTGGAGCTTTAGTTTCATTATATATTTCTGCGGATCTCATTATGAGTAGATTAAAACATATAGGTGATAAAGTAGATCGTCATGATGTGGTATTTAATTCAGCCGCATCTATTAATGAAGATAATAAAAAGAATTTAAAAGTGGTCCTTAAAAAGATTGACAGTATAATACAAGAACTTGGCAATAGTTCCAATGTAGTTATTATACTGATACAGCAAAGCATCTATTTAGTTAGACCATCAATAGATATAGTTGCTAGCCAATATTTAGGTTTATCTGGAACTTTGAATGATCTTCAAAAACAAGCCTTAAGAAAGCATATTGATAATGAGAAGATTAAATTTATTAGAAATATGTCTTACTTTGTTACTAGATTCTTTGATCCAGATTTAAGAACTACTATGTTCAATCAAATGATTAAAACTAGTATTGACAAGGCCTTTGAAAGATGCTATGATGGTTTAGTAGAAATTTTAGATAATGGGGATACTGATTATGCTTCCAAATTATCTAAAGTTAGAGTAGTTGAAGATCAAATTGTACAAGACTTATTAAAAGGCGTTCTAAATATCGATTATGATATGATAGATCCTAAATTTAAAAGTAGGATGCCTGTTGACTTATAAGAAAGACGGTGATATAATATGCCAGGAGCTGCAAGATTAGGTGATAGTTGCACTGGTCATGGTTGATTTCCCAGTAGAGTTAACGTAGAAGGAAGTCACGATGTATATATAAATGGTATTCCAGCACATCGACAAGGAGATGGTTGGGCAGTCCATTGTTGTGGAAAATCCTGACACGGTAGCTCATTAGCTGCAGGTGCAGCTAGGGTATATGTTAATGGTAAACAATTGGGTTATATTGGTGCTCCAGTAGCCTGTGGGAGTTCAGTTTCTTCGGGTTCAAGCGATGTAATAGTTAATCCAGCTTAAGAAAGGAAGATTTATATGAGTTTTGTATTGCATGAGATATCAAACAATCTATTATTGAATGAAGAGGATATTCGTAATCTATTGCACAATCAAGTAATTGAAGATGCTAATAGAAATTTAGGTCTTAAAAAGTATAATGTTAATGCTACTGATATATGTGGATGTATAAAGGCTCTATATTTTAAATTTAAGAATATAGAGCCATCTAATCCTCCATCCTATCCTTATTCTCCAATAGTACTTAATGTTGGTTCTGTTATACATACTATAGTAGAAATGCTTTTAAAGCCAGAAGAAAAAGAAGTTTCTATTAGGTGTAGTCTACATGGTTTTAATTTGAATATGAGAGCAGATGCTATATATCATAATAAGGTACTTCATGAATACAAAACTATTGATAATATAGATGAGAAAACTACTTGTAAAGAAGATCATTTAAAGCAAGCAGTAATTTATACGTATCTATTAAATACCTATTGTAATAGATCTATTGAATGGATACAAATTATCTATATTGCTAGAGGTAAAGTTAATGTCAAGGTGTTTAACATACAAGTAACACCAGAATTGATGTCTAAAGTAAAAGATAGATTAGACAGACAATTAAGTTATTTAAGAACTTGTTTAGATAGTAATACTGTACCTTCATTTGAAAATGAATTTTGTAAATGCAGTAAATTCTGTGAGTATTATGAGTTCTGTAAATCATTATCATCATAATATAGAAAGGATGTCTTATTAATGCTTTTTGGATTAGAGTTCAAGGATCTTAGTAAGTTTTTTATTAGGCTGGATGATGTTAGTCTGGAGAATATCATCCCACTTAAAACTGAACAAGAATATACTGGTTGGAGATTTACATTTAGTGATGAGGTAGTGTGGTTGCCAATTGGTAATGTTAATGAAGTACTAGATTATGCAGTTGCTTTTAAACTGTTGTCTAATGCTGGATTGTATAATGTATTTAATGACTATACTGTGTATGGTGATGATGTTGGATTAGTAAATAAAGTTCTTTCTATCACAAATAAAGATATTGTTAAGAATATGACCAATAATAAAAACATTGAGATCAATCTTAACACTATTACTCCAATGCATATTGAAGAAGAATCTGTTGAAAAAACCAAACATGTTGGAGTTTTCTTTGATGACTGTATTGATTATTTAGTTCATGATGATACTTTAGATGAAATCTATTTAATGACTAAAGGAAATGCAGTAGATATTGCTGGCTATTTGTTTTCTTTGCAGATGGCTACCTTTAGAAAAGATAGACAAGTTCTTTGTGAAAGAGTATGGCTTTGCAACGATCTTGCATTAATGAAGTTTAAGATTGTAAGAAGTTAAAAATAAAAACCCTAGAAGAGATGTAAAGTCTCCTCTAGGGTTTATTATTATCCTAACGTATTTTTATACCTGCTGCACATTCTAAAGAAAGTATAAGATATACTGCACATTATTAAAGAAGTGTGCATCTTTTTGTTATTGAAATCACACTCTTTTGAACAAACACCATTACACCATTTAAAGTGCCTAATAGAACTTTTTATAATATACGTATTGTATGGACACTGGTAGTTATCTACGCTATGTGTTTCAGAGAAAGTTTTTTTAGGTTCACATCTCTTACAGGTAGTAAACTTTAAACAATTATTTAACATAATTGCAGCGCAGAATAATCTAAAACTAATTACTTGATTAGGAGTCATTTAATGATTACTCATTAACTTTATCATCCTTATTTACAACCAACCTAATAGTTGCAACATATTCTACGTTTTCATTAGTAGCATTACAAAAATCTTCTTTACGGTTATCTTCAAGTAGTCTATCCCACCAATTTAAAGTTCCTTGAGAAGTCATCACAAAATATACTTTATCACTGATATAAATAAGATCTTGTTCTAGACCTTCAATAAGTTCTTCAGAGACATTAGTCTCATCAGCATAATATTTTGTGTACTTGATTTCTTTAGTGGCACTATCAAATTTGGTACCAATAAACCTGTTTTCACCATTGATGAAATCAATAAATACTTTCTTCAGTTCTTCAAAGTTATTTGCATAATAAGTCTTTGTAAATCCATTATCATAAGTAGTATTCTTATCAAAATCATAGCTATAACCATTAATCTTAATCTTAAACTTGAAGTTGTTGTTCTCAGTCATTGTTAACAATCCTCCTGGTTTGATTTTATTTAAAGTTAAGCAATTTACCCAAAGATAATTTACATTCAGATGTAGTATTATTAGCGCCTTTAAATTTACAAAAACTACAGTCATAGACATTATTGTAGCACCAATATGATACAGCGCTACAGTAATTAGCTAATATTGGTAAATCTATATGTGATTTACCTAGGTTTGGATCATATGCATAGTAAAGGAAATGCCCTGCAATTTTTAACTCTCTGTGTTTGTACTGCCATTCTTCAGGAGGGCTTTTTAAAGTACAACAGCCACATACATTAAACTTACAGGTACTACATCCTTTATACAAACAATGGTTATTTAAACAAATATACATTAACTTATTAGCTATATTGATATTGTTCCATAACACTTTTTTATTAGTTGAAGTCATATGTTTTTTAAAGAAGTCTCTAAGCACGATGTACAATCCTCTCAATCAAATGGTTTATTTTCATAAATTACAAATCTAAATATGTTGCGCAATTCTTTTACACTTCCAGTTATATCTCCACAAGATGGTCCATTGCTTCCAATAGGACGCCTATAATAAAAGCATAAATTACAGGCTGGTAAGTTACAACTTTTCTTGAAGAAGTAGTTATTCATTAAGTTATTGAGTTTAGTTCTAATCTTGTCATTATCTTGTTTACTTAAGCATGCGTTGAATTCGTCTGGAGTAATACCAAATAAGCACCTTCTTCTATTAGTAATTGGAATAACCATATTATAAACATTACATTCAAATACACAGTTATAACAATGATCATTATTAAGACAAATATTATACAACATTATTTGAAGTACAACCTGTTTTCTTTTTGAACAAATTATAGAGAATACCTCCTGATTGAGTATTAGAAAGATGGAGAACACTGATATAATATATTTATAAAAGTATAGATAACTTAATAAAAGGAAAGAGGTGATGTAAAATACCTACTATAAAGAAACTAAAAATTAAAGTAGACCCAGATATGACACCGCAAGAAGTTGGTGATGAAATGAGTAAAGGTCTACATATGATGAAACATTTTGAAAAAGAAATGAATCATCATCCATTTGGTCATAAGTTAATAGCTATTGGTAAACCTATGATGCTTGGAGGGTTACATAATGCAATGGGAATGATGGAACCAGAAGTAATGCATCATATGTGCCATCATAGAGGACATCATCATTGTAAATCACTTGTTAACAATATTGTTAAAGGGATTATACTGTTTCTTATTTGGAAGATATTTGAAAGTATTGATAATAGATGCTGTGGAATGTGTGAAAGTGAATGTATTAGAAAGTTTAAGAATGATTTAAATGAGTGTTATAGTAAAATTAGAAAGGTTAACAGTTTATTGAATGAAAGTTATTTAGGGTTAAGTAAAGAAAGTAGAATTGCTATGAAAATTAAAGGGTTAAAAATGCTTGAAGATTATGTAAATAACATTAGAAATCAAACTAAAGATTCTAGAAATGCTAAGGGTATTGATATCTACAGAGCATTTAATGATGCTAGAGTTAATATGTTTGTTATGGAATAGAGGTCTTAGTAAAAATGAAATATAAACTTAAATTGAAAGAAGATAATTTGCCATATTTTGAAAAACTTAGAAAAGCCGTTAATGATACATATAATTCAGATCTTCAAGCATATGCAAAGCCATTATTAAAGAAAGCCGATTTATATAATAGCCTTGGATATTCTAGAAAAGCAATGGATATACTTGATAAGTATGAATATAGTATAAAAAAATTTGCCGGGCTTGGTAATGTTAAACTTCCAAATGGTCAGATGAGTAACTCTGTGTTAGACAGAATAAACAAACTTAAAAGTGCTTTAAGTTTAGGAAATCAAAACTTAGCTAGGAACATTTCTAGAGACCCGGAACAAATAATAGGAAAGTCTTCGAATCCGTTGTCACTTAATGCAATACCAAATTTTGATAATACATATACCCCAAGTAATTTTAATGATATAAAAGCTAACAATGCTATGAGAATGAGTCAATACTATAGAGATATAGCAGCTAATCCAAAGGATCAAAAGTTTTATATAAATAGGATATCTAAATTGAATGATATTAATAATGCTGAAAGAGATTCTATTTCTTTAGTAGATAGTGAAGATGCACAACAAGGTATTAAAATACAAAATAGTATTGATAAAGCTAACAGCGATTTGTCTATGAAAAAGTGGCAGGATCAGATTAATGCTGAAGAAGCTAAAAAAGCAGCTGAGCATGAAAAATTACTTGCTAAGCAGCGTTCTAATGAAATTGTTAGAGAAAAGCAACAGAAAGATTTAGGAGATAAGTCTTCTGCAAAAGCTAGCGAAATTAAAGAAAAGAATCTTAATCGTGACTCTTCGTCTAATAATATCGTATCTAATAATTCATCTAGTAGTCAATCTAGTTCTCCTTCGGATTCTACTGATTGGGGAAAGGTTGCAATTTATACTATTGTAGCTATTATAGTAGCTTATATCGTTTATAAGATAGTAAAGTGGCTATATAATTGGTATAAGAAAAGAAAGTCTAATAAAACTTATGAGTCATTTTATAGTGTATCAAGTTTTATAATTTGCGAAGCGGATGAAACTCATCAAGTTGGAAGTATTTATAATATAATGATGAGTCCTATTATAAAATTTTTTAAAAGTGTTTTTAAAGGTATTAGTGCTATTATATCGTTTATAATGAAAACTATAGCATGGGGTGCTAGTAAATTATATAAATGGTTTACTAGCATTTTTAAGAGTAATAATTCAACAGAAGAACTTAAAGACCAATATAATAATACTATATCTAGAATAAACAAGATAGCAAATACTAGTGTTCTTAAAGATAAAGTGTCTAATGTAGTTAAATCTATGCCAAAACTAAGTGAGTATATGTAAAATGAAGTACAAATTTAAAAGCTTCGTTCACCAGCATAAATACACATCTTGATTTTGATCTAGAGCTGTGCTATAATAACCTCATCTAAATTTGGATGAAGGGAAGAGATCAGAATGGGTTTAAACTTGTTTCAGTTTTTGAAATCAATATGCAACTTTAAACTGCTCTCTTCTACTGGGAATATCCAATCAGATTTAGATTATTACTATAATCAAACATATCAAGATACAAACCAAATGCTAGTGGATTTTAGTTCAGTATATAATGAGTTTTGGAAAGAAGTAAACATCCCTAAAATTAGTTCGTCCAATGCTCTTAATATTAAACTAGTTAATCCAGAACAAGGTTGTTACAAACATATAATGAAGATAGACTTTAAGAGAGCTTTTACCAACTACGTAGTACAATTGATGAATGCTGATGAGCTATCTCTTTATAATTATTATTGTAACAAAGTGTCTAGAATGTATATGTTTGAATCTAGTAAGAAGTATTTGTATAACTACTTCTTGACCAACATTATAGACAACAATAAGTTGAAAGAGTTAAGATACAATGTCTATGAAGATGTGTTGTATTTAGCATCTCATTATGGTGATATAATCAAGTCTGAAGTTGATGGTTGTTATGTCCAAACCAATAGGGAAGATTGTGCTTATTATGATGTATATGGTGAGTATAATACTAAACTATATGATAATATTTACTTTGTAGATAAACTACAGATAATGCAAAGAAAAGACAAGGTGCAAATTAAAGGTATCACTAAGAATACTCCAAATATAGTATATAAGTTGTTTAGAGATATAGTTAAAGAGAAAGATGATAGAGTTATCTATAATTATTTCACTGATAAGAGCATTCATATTTCTGATTGGTTTCATAAAAGTGATGATGGTAACTCTATTAAGATCATGTTAAAGAACATGACAGTTAATGCTAAAACTGAAACTTATGAGGATATCAAGAAGATACAGAAATATAGTGAGTATATTAACAGAGATAAATATTTTGATAGTGTAAAGAATACTTTGATCAGACTAATGAACCAAATTATTCTGAACAAATAGTAGACCATATAAAGGCTACTTTTCATTCATTACCTTGGGTGGGGTAAGAGATGAATTGTGGTCTTTTTTATTGTATGGTACTAAAAAATTCTTTTGAAACTTAATGTGTATAAGAGAGGAGGTGAGAAGCAGAAAACTATGTTTAATATTTGGTTTGATAATTATAAGAACTTAGAAGAGTATATAACTGAGTTTGCTGAGAATGATATGATACTTCCAGTATTAGCAGAATCTATTAGTGCTCAATTAGGCAATGGTATATTGGTTAGACACTTTCCTTTCTGGAGAAGGAATATGCCTGTTATTTTTGATATAGAAAACAATAAAGTGTATATCAATTATAGTAAGATAGAACTATTTATACCGTTGTTTAGAAAGATGAATATCTTAAAAGATGAAAAAGATAGGTTCAAAAGTATTTATAAGAATGAATTTGCTGATATAATGTCTGGATTATTTTATTACGGGATTCATGCTTATAATATTAAGAATAGAGGAGTTCTGATTAAAGATCAGTTAACGTTAACTTGGTATAAGAACTTCTTTCATTCGTTAATGGTGTCTTATTCTTCTCCAACATCAAAGGGTAATGCATTCTCTCTTAAAATGAATACTGCTTTATCTAGACAAGTCTCTGAATTACTTTACAGACCATTTTTACAGATTGTATTTCAGTATTATGAAAACTTAACTTATAAAGGTGTTTCATTTAATGAAGATCAAGAAAAACGATTAGACTTTATGTTTACACAATTAAACCAACAGGTAGTAGATCAGTTAAACACTTGGAACTATTCTAATGTGGATATTAATACTTATAAAGAGTGGTTTAGTAGCTTTATAAAAGAGTTTAAAATTTGCTTTAAAAATAACGATACTATTATACTTAAACAAGATCAAGACTTTATGGATATCCAAAAGTTTGAAGTATTGAATTTAAGATCTTTACAAAATGCGTATTATTATGTAAAGCCTTATATGGCGGAAAATGTTAAAGAACTTGAGACTGGTTTAAAACATAGATATCCTGCTCCACCTTTCAGAGAGTTGTATTCTTTAGCAGAGCCATTAGCTCAAACTTTAGCAGTTGGTGCATATGAGCTTAAAAAACTCAAGACTGCAGAAGATTTACAGACATTGGCAGCTAGAGGATTAGCTACATTAAGTTAATAATAGATTTATGTAACATTGATTAGTTAATAGTAGCTCCCAGTTTTTAAATAAAGACTAGGGAGATTTTTTGTTATGTGTTTAGAAAGTGAGAGATTTTATTGTTAGATAAAACTGTAACTGAAGGAACTAAATGGGTAGTTTATATACACACTTTCCCTAATAATAAAAAGTATGTTGGTATAACCAGTTTAGACGTTACTGAAAGATGGGGTAAAAATGGGTGTGGGTATAGGGGTCAAACAATAATATATAGGGCTATTAAAAAGTACGGTTGGGATAATATTAAGCACGAAGTAGTTATGTACAATCTTACTGAAGATGAAGCTTGTAAAATAGAGACATCTTTAATTAAAGAGCTAAATACTACTAATAGAGACTATGGATATAATATATTACCTGGTGGCAAATCTATGCCAATAACAGATAGATCTAAGCCAGTAATATGTCTTAATACTTTAGAGGTATTTAAATCTGAGAAAGAAGCAACAGAAAAATTAGGTCTTCCTAGAGGTAAAATAGGTTGTGTATGTAATGGAACTAGACAACATTGTGGGAAAGATAAGAATGGTATACCATTAAAATTCGCTCATTATGAAGAAGGGAAAAACTATGAAAGGTATGTCTATTCTCCACCTAATAGAACTGAAAAGCAAATTCTATTTGCTTCTTCAATTAAGAGGAAGGTTATATGTTTAAATACTTTACAAGTGTTTGATGGTGTTGGAGAAGCTGCAAAATTATACAACATTAGTACCGGAAATATATCGAGAGCGTGTAAGGGTAATAGTAGATATGCTGGAAAAGACCCAATTACAGGCGAATCTTTATCTTGGGAGTATTACGATAAAGATAAAGTTTATGAAAAAAGTGCTTATAAATATAAAAACAACTCATATAGAGAAATTATATGTTTGAATACATTAAAGAGATATCCTTCAATATCTGAGGCTGGAAGGGTTCTAGGTATTATGGCCGATTCTATATGTAGAAGCTTGAAAGATTCCAACAAGAGAGTTGGTTTATTAGGCAAAGATGGATATAGGTATTCTTTTTCATATTATGATTCTTCTAAAAAATATATTAAACTTCCTTTATTTAAAAAGTATCCTTCTGTATACTGTACAACTTTAAACAAGATATATGAGGATATAAGAGATGCTATTAAAGATACTGGTATTAAAAGAAGCTATATATTAGATATATGTAATGGTAAAAGAGGTTACAGTTTTTCAAAAAGTTACAATAAAAAGTTAGTTTTTAAATACAATGTATAATTCATTATAAAGGGTGTGATTACAATACCTGCAAATAATATATTTCCTGGAGTTTATGTAAGTATTCAGGATAACTCAAACTATGTCGAAGCTATTCCAGGAGCCATAGGATTTATGTGCTTGCTCTCTGAAAAGGGCCCAGATAATAAACCAGTGATGGTTACTAGTGTTTCTGACTTAATTTCTAAGTATGGTGAGCCATTAATTCGCCGTTATGGTCAGGGTTGGTATGTTGCTAAAGAGTATTTAGATACTTTAGGTAATCTTTGGGTTATGAGAGTTCTTCCAAAGAATGCTACTTATGCTACATTAGCTCTTAAGCTTACACAGAATCCTGATGTAATTACCACATATAAGAGAACCATTAAAAAAGATGAGAAGGATAATGATGTTGAAGTTCTTACTATGATTTCAAGAAAAACTACTGATGATGTAGTTCTTACTGTTGAAGATCTTAACAAGAAGCCTTTAACCGATCTTTTAGCCAAGGTTCCAACTGGTAAAAATGTTATTTTCCCAGCATCTGAAATTAATAGACCTGCCGAATATGAAAATGATATTACTCTTATGGGTGCTGAAGCCGGTAACGCTGCTGGTGAAGATGAAAGAGACGGTGGAGAAACTGTTTTCAATTCACCTATACTTGGAAGTACTACACTTAGACTTGATGGTCTTACATTAAGTCAGTATGCTTTCTCTGCAGATTATTCCGGGGTTTCTGATATTGAAATTAGAAATTGTAGAATACTTGGGCTTTCTGGTGCTACAGTTGAAGTTCCTGAAGAATTTTCTACTCAAGAAGCTCCTGTTGAGGAAGTAGAAGATCTTCCATTTGACACCAAGACTTTAACTGAAAGAAGTTTCTCATTTGTTAATGTTGAACTTGAAGATATTCATACAGTTCCTTCAATGGATTCTCTTCTTAATGGTGAGAATAATGCTGCTGATATTATCTTCTATCCATATGGTAGAGGCGAGTATTATAATAGACTTGGCCTTAAGCTCACTAAGGCTAGAAAGTCTTACGATAATGCATTTATTTTAGATATCTACGAGCTTGGAGATGACTCCGCTTACGCTAATTTAGTTGAGTCTTTCACTGTTTCATTTGATATTGACGCAAAGGATATTTCTGGTTCGTCCTTATTTATTAAGGATGTTCTTGATATGTACTCAGATTATATCAAGTGCGAAGTTAGTGAAAATAGTGAGTACTTCGGTCATTATGAAGAAAATTCTGAAGAGGTTATTGCTCGTACTCCTGGGGATAGTTCTACAAAGTACGACTATGAGACTTTAGAAGTTAATTATGATGATTTAGCTATGGCCGAGATTGAATATCTCTCTGGTGGTAAAGATGGCACTATGTATGACAAGAACGGTAATCTTGATTGGAATGCTGAAGTTGACGTTGACGACACTGGTAAGAAGAAAGAAAATATGGTTATGGCTTTATCAAATGCTTACTGTGGATTAAATGTCAATCCCGAGACTGGCGAGTATAACGATGAGATTACTGATACTGAAAATATGGACTTCACAGTTGTCTTTGATGCCGGTTGGCCTACTCCAGTTAAGGATGCTATAGTCGATCTTTGCGATTCAAGACAAAGCTGCTTTGGTTTCTTAGATAACGGTGTTGCTGCTGAAAATGGTAATAGATCAGCAAAACACGCTATTGATAAGAGACTTACAGATCATAATTATAATGATTATAGAGTTGCGTTATATGAGCCATATACAAAGTTATATGATTCATTTACCGGTACTTATTTCTGGGCTACTCCTATGATCCATGTTGCGTCATGCTTTACTAGAACTGCTAGAGATAAGAATATCTGGTGGGCTGCTGCAGGCCTTACTAGAGGAGCATGTGCCGGTATTAAGGACTATAGATACAAGCTTGCTGGTGGTTATAAGGATATGTTCAAGGAAGATGAGCTTAATCCTATTATGAGATTTAACCAGGGCGGAGATTGTATCTGGGGCAATTGGACTACTCAGCAAACCCCATCTGCTCTTAAGAATATCCACGTTGTTCTTTGCTTACAGTATATTCATAGAGTTCTTGAAAGAAATCTTAAGCAGTATGTGTACGAGTTTAATGATGAATATACTTATGCTAAGATTAAAGACACTGTTAATGCTTTCTTATCTGATCTTGCTTCAGAAAGAGCATTAGAGAGCTTTAGTGTTAACGTTGGCGCTACAGAGTATCAGAAGAGAAATAATCAATGCAAGGTTGATATTGATCTTAAGATTACTGGCGTTATTGAAATTATCAACGTTTCACTTAATGTTAACTAATTGGGAAGGATGGTGAGAATATAAATGGCTATTAATCCTTTTGTTAATGGTTTAGGTTTTAGCAAGTATAATTACCCAGATAGTATGAGAGGTATGTTTGGTGGAGAAAAGTTCTTTATGGATCCCTATACTTCGGGATATCATTTTATGTATTTCTTCCCACCAGATACTATCGGCAATGAAGTTGGTCAGTTTTTAACTACAGTATGTCAGGCAGTTACAATCCCTGGAATTACTGTTCAGCCCATTGAGTATAATGGTCTCAATGATATGAAATGGTATGTTCCTGGTATTACTAATCTTGAAAGAAACACTGTTGACTGCACATTTGTTGAGTATGCTGGTCTTCCTATTACCCAGATTATGGGTAGATGGGTTACTATTTTCAGAAATATTCTTTACGGTATCTCTGATCCATCAGCTCAGAACACATATTCTCAGGGTGCTTATAAGGGTAAGGCAGTTTATGCTACTACTCTTCCCGATGGATTAACTGTTCAGTTTGCTGCAGTTTTCACCGGTGTGTTCCCAACCAAGATTCCTACAGACTTATTTGAGTCTAACAGAGCTCAGCAGGAAAAGAAAGAAATTCAGATTTCTTTCCAGTTTGACCAGATGCTTACTGGTACTGCTGCGGAGTCATATGCGGCCTCATTAGTTGCTGCTACTAGAAATCAGGCTATTAGTACCTCTGATAGCATTTATGCTGTTGAAACTTCTAGTAACTAATTATTAAGTAACACTAATTATAGTGTATAGCTCATTCATTGGGCTATACACTATTTTATTTTTAAAGAAAGAGGTGGTGAGACTAGAATATGCCTAATGCATCACCAACAACAAAAGTAATACCTTCGTTTGATCCTTTTGATGTAAAAGAACAGCTTGTTGAACTTGCGCAAGATTATTTTAATCTTGATGAAATTGATACTTATGAATCTGGATTTATGGGGTATCTTATTCAAGCTTTAACTTATTTAACTTCAGATGTGTTATATCAGAATGCTTTTGCATATAATGAAGCTTTTTTAAATAGAGCATTATTAAGGTCTTCAGTAACTAACATAGCCACACAATTAGACTATAAAATTAAAAGTGCTACGCCAGCATCAGGTACTTTAACTATAGCAGTGCCTATTGATTTAAATGAACAAACTTCAATTAAAATTTCAGCCGGAACTAATATAGCTGCTGGAGATATACCATATAAAGTATATAATACATATTATATTAAACAGAATAGTAATGGATTACATGTAACTTCATATAATCCAGATACAGGTATAGTTGAAGCTATACCATATAATATAGAAATGTATGATGGGCAAGTTACGGTTGTGTTTGGAATACAGATTTGGCAGATCAATATTTATACTTATGATTTTTCATTTGAGAATCCTACCTTATATCAGTTTTATAAAACTAGTTTTACTGGCTTTGAAGGAGAAGTATATAAAGTATTAGTTGAGGTAGAGGAAGAAAAATATAAAGAAGTGGCATCAATATATCAGTCAGGATTTGATAGCAGAGAATATGAAATGGAATTAATGAGTATTGAGGATAATGAATATAAGGTTACATTAAAATTCGGAAACGGTATTTATGGTTATCAGCCTAAAAATGGTGCTGAAGGTAGAGTAACTATTTATACTACTCTTGGATCTAAGGGAAATATATCTTCTGGTGTAGCTAGATTTGATGAAAGATTAATTAATACTCTTAATGCTACAGAGGGAGAATTAGAAGTATTAAGTACAAATAGATTAGCTATACAGAATGGTAGAGATGCAGAAACTCTTGAAGAAATTAAGAAGCATACAATTGAATCTATTAGTTCTGCTAAAAGACTTGTTACTAAAGAAGACTATCAAGGCTATGCTGGAGTAACTGGATTAACTAATATAATTGCTCTTCCTATGCTTAACAGAAGAGATGTAGTTGGTAATGATATTACTATTTATAATGCATTATATGATGATGACTTTAAATTAGTCCCAACAGCGTCTATTCCAGTTAGATTAGACAGTTCTAATAGTTATATACCTAAAGGATCTAGTATTATAGGATTTGATGGGAATACATACTGTTGTCCATTTGATATAGTTTATGATGATTCATATGATGTTCCAACTACTCAGTATATTTATAACTTGGCAAGCACAAATGTTGCACCTATTCTTTTTACAGATACAACGCCAGACGATGTTGAAATGGCTGTAAGAATGATGCAAGCTAGGATATATCCAAATAGAGAAGAGATTGGATATACTGCTGAAATAGTCAAGTTAGATAATATGAACCCAGAGTGCATATCTGCAAAATTGTTTATTGCTAATAATCCAGAAGTTTTAGATTTAAAGTTTACTCAGCAATATAACAATAATACGGTCATGAACATGTCTAGTGATTTATTGCCATATAATCATTTACCGGTAGGAGAGTTTGATTGGAAAGTTGTATTATATTATACCTATCCAAATACTGATGAGCCAGTTTATTATGCCACATATACAGGTAAATTTAACTTATTTGAAAATGGTGAAGTGGTTGATAATGTAATAGATGTTCCACTTACTCCAAATGTACCAGAAATATATGCGACTATTCCAGAAGCTACATTTACATTAACTGATGATAGAAAATCAGGGTATTTTAAAGTTCCAATAGTTATACTAAATGAATATGATTATTTTGATAATAAGATAGATACTAGTACTTTTTATATTCAGTGTGAAATAGAAGATAAGGAGTACAAATTAGTTTTAAGTAGTATTAGTGATGGAAGATATGTGTATAATTCTAAATACATTTTCTTATCTGACTTACCAGTTGGAGAGTTTGAGGTTAAATTCAATTTATTTATGAAAGATGCTAACGGAAATTTTTCAGAACCAATTACAACATATAATGCAAATATAACTGTAATGACGGATGGGAAAAGAGTTTTGGATACCATATCAGATACCACTACTAAAGAAAGTACAGAGCCACAGATAGAATTAGTTCATTTAGGGTTATCATCAATAGATATCTCATCGCCAGATAACGGTGATAGTTATGTGTTTATATGCAATATTACTAAATTGCCACAAAACGCATCTTCTAGCATTTCAGTTAATTTAACTATGACAACTAATAGCTATGATTTAACTAATGAACGAGAATACTATATGGAATATACTGGTGATATGATTGAAGTAACGGATGATGATGGAAAGGCTAAATCATCTATGTGTGTATTTACTTCGCCAAAAATAAAAGCTAATACTATCCCAACTGGACAAGTTACATTTAAGATTAGTTTAAAATATAACGGAGCTAATATAACTACTTATAAGCAATCGTGTATCTTTAAACAAGATATCTCTAGAATTATTAGATCAGATGTCCATAAGTTTAGTGATGGATTATACTATGCATGTAATGTTCCAGTAATACTTAAAGATTGGTATGATAGTCACATAGAGTATCTTGATCAAGAAATTTTATCTAGATTCTTATACTTAAGTGAAAACTTTAATACTTATGGAATGCTTACTGATAGAATAAACATTAAGTTTGTAAGAACTTGTGGTCAATCAGTTAATATGAGACTTAATAACTACATGCCAAATCCAGTTAAAAGCTATCCAGATGATTTTAGTATTGATCTTCCTGTTAAGATCTATGTTAAATTATATGTTTCAGAAGATATTACAACTGATATAAATGATTTGATAACTGAAGCTAAAAACGTTATATACACTTTCTTACAGCTTAAATCTGGATTCAATACCAATATCTATAGATCTGAATTAGCTAGATACTTACATGATACTTTAGAGGATATTTTATTCTGTGAAGTAGTCGAGCCTACTGACGAAATAATCTATAGCTATGATATTGATAAGATACCTAGATCTCAATATGAAGTGTTGTATCAGTATTGCCCAGAATATATCTGGTTTGATAAAGACAATATTGTGGTTGATGTAAAGCTTATGTAAAAACAAAAAGAAGGAGAGCTGCCCCGCAACAGCCCTCCTTCTTTTTTATTCAATCGGATATACTTCTATAGGGATTATCTGCTCACCCTTATACCGCCAACCTGGAGAGCATACCCTAAACTTCTTAACGTCTCCTGGACCCCAGGATATTGTGGTGTGAGAACAGGAGTATACCCCTAAACGAAACACAGGTGATTCATATTTAATCTCAATTTCTTTTCCTACAACTTCAATTGGTTCTATATTGTTATCTTTTAAAAACTTACAAAACATTTTTTCGCCAACTGTGCCTTTTCGATGATCATACATGTAGTCCAGCAAAAATCCATATTTCGCACTGTTAAGTGTCCGCAATAGTTCTTTTACTTCTTTAACATCCACAGCAATACCCCCTAAAGGATTAAGATACTTTGATTATATACTTATAAAAAGTATTGCTCAGTTTTCATATCTTTATTCTTTAACAAAGCTTTCTTCAATATAGTTAACTTGCAAATATTCTTGCTTTGAATTACACAACTACTTCCACATCTATATGTAATCCCTTCCGAACTATGACACGTGATTTCATCAAATCTAGCACATATCTGGCCATATCGATACTCTATATAATATGGTCTCCAAAGAATTAGTTTACATCTTGAAGATGATGTATCTCTATATTCACAATCGGTATTACATTTAGTTTTACTAAAACATACATTCAATGTTCTAATAAGATATGCTATTACTATTGATTTATTACTTGGCATAATATCTGAACCACCTTATTACAAGATCTATAGCAAGTTCTATATTAAATACCAGTTCAAGTGTTGTTATGCTATTTCTATTTGAGAAGCATCCATACTTTAACGGAACTCCTAATACTTTATGCCAAAAATATATTGGCCTATTAATTAATGGAAGAGTCTTAATAGTTATATTATTAACACAAACATACGCTAATAAGTTTTTAGATAGTCTTTTCATATAAACTCTTTATAGACTTAAACTTTTTAGCATAGTATCTTTTTAGATATGCCACTTTGCAATTCTCATCAGCACCCATAAGACTAATAAGTAAAGTCCCACTAACTTTAGTTACTTTATGATCTTCAAATTGAGCTTCTTTAAGTTCAGTAAGAAACTTATATGCGAATTTATACTTGGTTTTACTAAATATAGTAATCATTCTATCAAGATCATATCCATTGTCATACCTGTCTTCAAAGTTATATATAATATGCATTCTGATCTTAGACCATTGTTCATATGGCATATTATAATAACCTTTTCTATCCATAAACACAAACAATATATCAAACTTTCTAGCAACAGAGTTAATACAGTAACAGTTTAGTTTAGCCATATAATCACTCCCTAACTATTGGGCATACCCAGGTTGATCCCATTTTTATAGGACAAAACTTTATAAATCTTACAGTACAATCTGATTCATTTTGATAACTTCTTAATATCTTAAATGCAGAATTATCCCTTGGTACTGAATTACAAACTTTAAACATACACATGTTAACACTACAAATATAGACAAAAGCGTCTTTTGATTCTAACTTGCTCATATTAACTCCAATCCAATAACTCTTTTAGCACACTATGAAACCCAACAAACCTAGTAAATTTTTCATAATGTGTTATAGGGCACGTATCTGTAAGAATATATCCAATAGCACTACAATGTCTACATGAAAGTAACTTACTAGACTTTTTATAGTCTAATGAACACCTAACAGTATCATTCTTCATACATCTATTTAGAGCTATAACATGTACTAGTAATAATTTATCTTTAGTCATACTTACCTCCTTATTTTAATCGCTTTACTAACAACATCAAAGTTAAAGTATTCAGTAAATAACTTAAAGTTCTTTAATATAGGCATCTTATCTAAATTAGGGAACGCATATTGAATACTTTTACACCAACAACATAATTTTTTATCTTTGCCTGGAACGAACTCACATCTTTTACTTGATAGGCATTGATTGTACAAGATATTTTTAAAAGCTAGTTCTTCTGCTTTACTGGCCTTCATACTTAAATACCTCCAAAGACAGGATAGCATTAATATAATATATTTATGAAAAACCAGTTGTAGTATAACATTATACTACATTATAGTCAACTTTTTTAGTCTGAACAAATATATAGAGAACTCTTACAAAAGAAAGGGGAGAAGTTAATTTGTTACCAAATATAGTATATAGCGGTTTTAGAAATGATAACGATTGGGATCGTGCTCAAACTAGAACATTAGATCCATATTCTTTATTAAAATCCGATTCTTTAAATCAAATTAACACTATCTATGGAAATAATACCATACTTAAAGGTATGGAGATGAAGATTACACCCGATACAGAGAGTCAAATTTTTAATATAACTATAAAGCCTGGTTGTTGTATTAAAGATAAAGTATTGATACAGTTTAATAAAGATACTTCTATTCTTATAAATTATCGGGAAGAAAATTTTAGGGAGCTAGTTAAAGATAGCTCAATAATGATAGTTGTTAATTATAAGTATGAAAAAGTTGTACCAGCCCCAATAGCAAAAATAGAAGTTATACAGGAAGATGATTATGATCCTGAAATTCATCTTGGTTTATGCCGTATATTCTTTGATTCAGAAGGAAACTACACAGATATAGTAAGACTTATAACTCCAAAAGATAACATACTCTATGAAGAAATTTTACAGGAAATAAACTCAACAGCATCTTCAGCAGTATACAATGTTTTAGGTGAGTTAGGTGCAGATGGCATTGGAGAATTATTAGGCACTTACATTAGAGTTAAAGGCACAGCTATTTCTGGAGATTATCCAGATAAGAACTATTTCTTATGTGATTCTATTCCTAAAGTAGAAGCAGTTTTAAGTGATGAGTTAGGTACAGTTTGGAGAAACTCTTTACACATTATAACTACCTTTGAGGCTAATAATAAATACTACCATAACGATTATATCTTAAAGTTAGATCCTAATACCTATAATGAAGAAACTCCGTCTTGGAATGTGTATACTCAAGTTTTAAATACAGATACTAAAGTAAATTCTTATTTACCATATTCAGATATAATAGTGTATGAAGATAGAGAGAGATATTATGTTTATGCTTGGTTTAAAGGAACTATTTATGGTTCTATAGAAGTTTATGAAACTGAGTTTAATTCTGATCAAGTAATAGTTAAGAATATTTCAAAAGAAGAACCCAATGAATCAGTTATGACAGAAGTATTAAAAGTATCAGATCGTCTTACTCCACATGCTATTATTAAAGCTAGTTTTAATAATAATAAGACTACTAGAACTAACACTACTACATTAGATTTAGATGAAACTACTACTAGAGATGATGCTACTATGAGAAATGCTAATAATATACCTAGTAGTTATCGAGTTATTAAAACTAATACTTATATTAATAATTGTTTAATCTGGAATGAAAGTAATGATGGAAGTGGTAGCGGATTAGATGCAGATTTATTAGATGGCAGAGAAGGTTCGTGGTATGCTTCTATGGATAACATTATAGATCTTGAAGTTAGAGTGCAAGAAAAATTAGATGCTTTAACTGAAGAAGTGGCTGCAGTTAGAAAGATAGCTGAAGATGCTATTCCAAAAGCAGAAAAGCATAAGCCATCTGGAGTGGCTATTTTAACTAATAGTGATGGCACATATTTAGATGATTATGAGCCGGATGTAGTTAAAGAATGGACTCCTGAAGAATTAGAAGAGCATACTAAAACAGATAGTGCTCCTACTGGTGGGGCTTTAGTAGGAAAAGTTGTTCCACAATCAGAGCTTTATATTTATAGAATGTTTGGGGACGAAACTCATCCAGAAAGTGTTGAGTTTACATATTCTAATAAGAATCCCACTGGAACTAATAGAATTAATTGTGAAGGTCACTTCCATGCTACAAAAGTTTATAACCCAGCCTATAAGGATATTGCAGAAGTTTTTGAAGCTAATCAGGATTGTTCAATGTCTAATTGCTTAAGAAAGATAATGTCATTAGATACATCATCTGGTTTACTTAGAAAATGTAGACCCACTGATTATACTGTAGTTGGAGTTTGCTCAGATACTTATGGGTATTTACTTGGTGCTTCGGAAACCGACATTACGCAATCTGGTCATTTATTGCCTATAGGATTAGCTGGAACTGTTTGGGTCGATATTGAAAATACATTAGAGCCAGATGTCAATTATTTAGGCTGCTTAATAGGTGTAGGGGACAACGGTAAAGGTAGAATAATGGCTAGAACTGATAAGAGATATTGTGTTGGTATGGTAGTTGAATGTAACCCAGATGAAAATTCAAAAAGAGTCAAGATTCTTTTAGGGAATCGTTGGACTGTTTAAAAGGAGAGATATAAAATATGATTATCTATAGATCAATTGAAGATACAACTAAAACCATTCGCATGAGTGATCTTAAGAAAATGTATCCTAATATTTCATTTCCAAAAGAAGTTACTAACGAACAGTTAGAGTTTTTAAATATACCTTATACTGCTGAAGAGTATGTTCCTCCTACTCCTCCAGAGCCTACTCTTGAACAGATTAAAGCTGAAAAAGCTAGAGCAATTCAGAATAGATCAAATATTCTTATGGAGCAGATTAGTGATGGTTATACTGATGGTGAAATTAAAACATTTGAACAGCAGAACTTGGGAGCTTTAGACATTCTTAATGGTACTTATAATAGCGAGAATGCTATGTTTGTTATAGCTCTTCTTAAAAATAGGCTTGCAAAAGCAGATGTTACTAACGAAGAGATTGTAGCTTTTGCTAACAAGATTAGAACTAATTATACTAATGCATCTGCATATACTTCATTAGTGGTTGGAACACAGCAGCATCTTGAACTTCTTGTTAGAGAAGCTGAAACTAAAGAAGAGGTGGAGGCTATTGATGCTTATTTTACCCCAGTTGTTCCTGATGTTCCAGCTGCAGAACCAGAAGAAGATGAAGACGAAATAGTGGAAGAAACAGATCCAGAGGATACTAACAAAGGGCCTACTGAATAATAAACTATACAAGAAGAACACTGTGCTAGAAATAGTATAGTGTTCTTCTTTTTTATTTGAACAAATATAGAGAATTTAAACAACAAAGAGGTGAATCTTGGTGCCCAGTATAAAAAAGACAGAAGAAGCATTAGCTAAAGTAATTAAGGAATATATTATACCTAGCACTGCTGGCAATGCTGGTAAAGTATTATCTACATTAGATGGAACAACACTCTCGTGGGAGGGTGTTGATAATATTTTACCCACTCAATCTTCTGAAACTGAAAATAAGATATTAGTGAGCGATGGAGCTAATGTTTCTTGGAAGGCTATCAAAATGAAGCACTTTACTATTTATGCTGAAGCTAACCAAACAACCATCCCAACCAGTTCTTACAATATAAATGCATTTATGCAACTAGATGTTTTTAAGGATGGTATTAAGTTAATTGAGGGATCTGAAAATGATTACACCTATAACACTACTACTAAGGCAATTACATTAACTACACCATTACTTGATACAGACATTATAATGCTTGCATATTTAGTTTTTGAATAAAGGAGGCGATGATATTTGTCAACAATTTTAAGACACACTTTAGATGACACTGCAATCACTAAAGAGTTTCATGAAAGAATATTAACTATAGATGATACTTGTGATTCTGCTGAAGTTAATAAAATTCCTGTAGCTAATCAGCATGGATATCTTGATAGAAGCTGGTTACAAGATTATAACAGTTTTAAAATTAGAGATCTTCAAACTGTTGTTAATGATTATGTTACTGATTTAGACGATATTGAATATGTTCATTTAATAAATTTGGGTAGTAGAATAAGTGTTCAATTAACCTCACCAGATGAAATTGATGAGAGTTTACCATATAGAAAAGCTTTAATCTATAGATTTGTAGTTAAAAGTAATTCAGATGATTATACTATTACTTGGACTTCTAATAAGCCTAATTATAATATAGTTTGGAATACTTATTCAGAGTCAGCACCAGAGTTAGATGCTAATGGAACTTACTTTGAGTTTATAAGTACTGATAATGGCTTAACTTGGTACGGAACCAGCTCTAATATGACTGACTATGATATTCACGATTATTATAACAAAACTACATCTGATGATAGATTTGTTCACTATACTGATACAGAATTATTAGTACCAGATATGACTAATATGGCTGGTAAATATCTTGTTAATAATGGATTAGAGTCATATTGGGCAGATTATAAAAAGTTAATATATGTTAGTTATCCAAGTACTGATGTAACATCAATAACAGTTCCGCAAGAATATATTCAAGATGCTACTATTACAGATATTTTTAGAAATGGAGTCTTATTAACTGAATCTGATGACTATGCTAAAAATAATTCTACTGGTGTAATAACATTTACAGATATAATACGGGCTGGTGAAAAGATTTCTGTATTTACAGAGACTAGTGTTAAAGCACATTCTTATAGCGCATTTAACAATCTTGAATTAACTAATAGTACTGCAGATACTCCAGATACATCTGATAATAGTGACAAGATCGCCACTACAGCATATGTTAATAATAAACTAGCCGAATATAATTTAAGTAGTACTTTGGCATCTTTAGATTCTCCAGCGTTTAATGGAATACCTACTGCTCCAACTGCTGCTGCGGGTACAAATACTAACCAAATTGCTACTACAGAGTTTGTAAATACTGCTATAACAAATAATACAACAACTACTACAACTGCTATAAACAACGCTATTAATAATTTAAAAGATAATGCGCCTTCTGATTTAGATACTTTAGGGAAAATTGCTACTGCTATTGATAATGATCCAAATTTCTCAATCAATATTCATAATGAATTAGATAACAAATTAAATACTAGCATTTCAGAAGTTGGAGAAGGTAATGGAGTAGCCAATGTTTCTGAAGAAAACGGAAGTTTAATTATCACTAAAGTTAATTTTAGTTTAGCTGATCATGATCATGGAGATGCATATTTAGCAGCTACTCCTAATGTAGGATCTGGTGTTACCCCAATTTATACTGATGAAAGCGGACAGCTCGTTGCTTCTTCATCTACAGTTGGAGATTCTCAAACTCCAGTATATTTACAAGATGGTGTTTTAACAGCTGTTAGTGCAAGTATAAGTTTAGCAAATCACAATCACGATGATCTTTATACACCATTATCTGAAAATGTTGGGTCTAATATAAAGCATATTTATTCCAATGAGAATGGTCAACTTGTTGAATCAGATGCTACTGTTGGAGATAATTTAACTCCTGTATATCTTGATAATGGTGAATTAAAAGTTATTTCTGGGAGCGTAAGTTTATCAAATCATGACCACGATAACAAATATGCGCCACTTTCATTAAATGCTGGTTCTAATATAAAACATATTTATTCTGACGAAGAAGGGCATTTCCTAGAATCAGATGCTACTGTTGGTGACGAATTAACCCCAGTATATTTAAATAATGGAGAAATAACTGCAATTTCAGGTAGTGTAAGTTTATCCAATCATAATCACGACGATAGGTATACTCCGTTAGCTTCAGATGTAGGATCTGGAATCAATCCAATCTATACTGATGAGTTTGGTGGATTAATTAGATCTACTGCTACTGTTGGAGATGATGTGACTCCTGTTTATTTAAACAACGGAGAAATAACTGCTTTCCCAGTTAGTGTAAGCTTATCTACACACGATCATGATGATAGATATGTTGCAATTAGAACCAATGTTGGTTCTAACACTACACCGGTTTTCTTAAATGGAAATGGAGTAATAACTGCATCCTCTGCTTCGATAGGAAATAATTCAGTTCCTGTATATATGGATAGTGGAAGTATTACAGCTTTTACTGAAAGTATAGGTAATGAAACCACTCCTGTATTTATTGATTCAGGAATAATTACAGCCTTCTATGCTGATATAGGAGATAATGATACTCCAGTATATATTGATGATGGATCTATAGTTAGTACAGGTAAGCACTTTAGCGATTACCTCCCATTAACTGGTGGAGAAGTTACTGGTACCTTAACATTAACTAATGAAACCTTACCATTAGTAATAGGAGAATCTTTGGCTGAAGATCACCTTGAAATAACTTCATCATCTATTCAAGCAAAAACCGGAGATGTTGAATCTGATATATCAATAAACCCCGATGGTGGGGCTGTTACATTTGGTAATAGTGAAACAGGGACTGTTGTTATAAATAATGGAACAATTCATGCTGACAACATAGTCGGTGAAATAACAGGAGTTATTGATAGAGCTAATAAAGACAGTAATGGGGACATTATTGTAAATACGTATGCTCATTTGGATTCACCCGATTTAGTTGGAACACCAACTGCACCTACTGCAGAATCTGGCGATAACTCTAATACAATAGCTACTACTGCTTATGTAGATAATGCTATTTCAGAATTAATAGATTCATCGCCAAATGCATTAAATACTTTAAATGAGCTTGCTTCAGCATTAAATAACGATTCTAACTTTGCTACTAATGTTTTTAACGCTATTAATAATAAAGCAGATAAATTCTCGGACGATATAAGGTTAATAGATACAACGCCTAATACTGGTTTAGATGAAACATTTACCGGAGAACGTTATGATAATAATATTAGAGGTTATGCTGTTGATTCAACTAATCTAATTGGTACTATAAGATTTAGATCTAATGCCAATGCTGATGGAGATATAGTTAAATTTATAAGAATGTATGTTGGCGATAGTTCTATTTCGGTTAATTCTAGATATGATCACGAAACAGAAACTACAACATATTATACAGAAACTCAAACTCCTGATTTATCAGATAATAGTACTAAAATAGCTACTACTGAATTTGTTAAATCAGTAACAAACAATATATTACCAGATCAAACTAACAATGCTAATAAATATCTTACTACTGATGGTACAACTGCTTCTTGGGCAAGTGTTGATGCTTTGCCGTCTCAATCTGGAAATGCAGGTAAGTATTTAGTTACTAACGGTACAACTGCTTCTTGGGAGGATATTACTAATACTGAAGTTAAGATTAGTTCTATACATTATCCTTCAGAAGGAGAAACTACAATTACCTTAACTGGCTCAGATGTACTTCCAAGTGATGTCAGTAAGTATGCTATAGCAGTATATAGAGATGGCATATATCTTAATCCAACTATTGATTATAATTTTAATCATAATACTAATGTACTAACTTTTACTGTTCCGTTTGAAATAGACGAGATAGTAACTGTAATATTCTCTTACATTAGTTCTGATACACAGGCTTCGTTAGATCTTGATATAGATGAATATGAGGCCGGAGATAATATTACTTTTGTCAATAATCCTACTACTGGTAAAGTTACAATTAATGCAGCAGCAAGCACTGCAACTGATTCAACTAAATTAGGTGGAGTTGAAGCATCTAATTATGCATTATTAAGTTCACCTGAATTAACAGGAACACCTACGGCTCCAACTGCTGCTGCAGGCACTAGTACTACGCAGATAGCCACAACAGCATTTGTTACTGGTGCTATTTCAGATTTAGTTAGTGGCGCTCCTTCCACATTAGACACTCTGAAAGAAATTGCTGATGTATTAAATGATAGTAGTACTGGTATAGGTGCAATTAATACCGCATTAGAAGGCAAACTTAATACAAATATCACTACGACCGGATCTGGTAATGCTATTACTGCAATTACTGATTCTAATGGCAATATTACTGCAACTAAAGGAAGTACTTTTAGTTTAAGTACACATAATCATACAGGAACATACTTACCCTTAAATAACGGTATTTCTGAAGGAAATTATATAGCTTTTAAAGGTAGTCATGAAGAAGGAGTAGCTCCTAGTGCTACCATAGAAAAGTATATTACTTTTAGAGATGCCAATAGCCATAATATGGGGTCTTTGTATTTTACTTATAATACAGATATGTCCTCATCAATGGCATTAAGAGCGTATAAAACTACTATAGCAAATGATGCCGGCAAGCAAGGACAGTTAGGAATAGGATGGACTGCTGATAATAAAGTCTACACAGTAGCGCCTACTCCTGCAACTTCTGATAATAGCACACAGATAGCTACTACAGCGTTTGTTAAAGCTCAAGGATATACAACCGCTTCTGGACATAATCATGATAGTGCTTATACAGCTAAAGCAGAGTCAAAAGGTTCAGCCACGCAAGGCATTTATACTGATAGTAATGGAGCCATCCAAGCTATGACTTATTCTTTGAATAAGACAGTTCCATCTGATGCCATATTTACGGATACTAATACTAAAGTTAACGTTACTCTTGGAACTACTACTAAAGCTTATTTACTTGGTACTTCAACTACCCCTACAAGTACTGCTGCCGGGGTTACTGCAATTTCAGACACAGGAGTATATTTAGATACTACTGCTGGTATGTTAACTGCTACAACATTTAAAGGAAATTTAAGTGGTAATTTAACTGCAACAGCACCTACAGCTCCTACAGCAACAACTACTACTAACAACACTCAGATAGCTACAACTGCTTATGTTAATAATAGATTTGCTAATTCTACAGAAAATGTTAAAGCCTTAACTTCTGCTGCAACAATTGCTATTAACCCAACAGAGAGTAGCTTATTTACATTAACATTATCTAGGAATGCTACTATTAATATATCAACAATTTCTAATGGATACTATACTACTAATGGTGCAGTAATTACATTATTTATGCCAGCACATAATTATACTATCTCGTGGGGATCTAGTATTTCTTGGGTAGAAGGTAGTGCACCTGATTTAAGTGAAGGATATAATATAATAACATTTGCTTCACCAAATGGCGGTACAACTTGGTATGGTAGTGCCCTTTCAGTTAGTTCATAAGGGAGGTGAATAGATTGGCTGATACTAATAAAACTAGAGTAACTATTGAAATGATTAGTCCGACTATTTTATCCAAGGCAGAAATTGAAAGTTTATATGCTCCATTAATTTCTCCGGCATTATCTGGAACGCCAACTATTTCTACAACTCCTGATAAGACAGATAATAGTCATAAAATAGCAGATACTGCATATGTTAAAAATAATTTAGCCGATTACTTACCATTAACTGGTGGAACTATTTCTAACAGTGGTGCCGTTAACGGATTAACAATCTATAGTCCAAAGAATAATTATGCTTTAAGATTTTCAAATGATGTAGATAAAGGAACTGCTCCTAGTTCTAATAAGATACATGGAATAGAATTCTATGGATCAGACACTTCTGCAACTAATAAAAGATTATCCAATATAGATGCTGGTGTAACTACAGAAAATGCAAGTTACATTACAATGGCAGCATATGGATGTAAAACTTCTACAGATACTACTAGATCTGTTATTGGGGCGTATGTAGATGCTAATGATAATATATACACATCTGCTCCAACTCCAGATACCAATGATAATAGTACTAAGATTGCTACTACAGCGTATACTAGAAAATATGCTGCAGCAACCTATCTACCCTTAACTGGTGGTACTATAACAGGAAATATAGTCTATAAAAATGCTAATATAACCAGAGGAACAGCTCCTTCAGCATTAACTTATCATGATTTTGCATTTAAAGATTCAAATAATGAATATATTGGATTACTTCGTACTGAATATGATACCAATAAATCATCTTTAGTTAGTTTAAAAACTTTTAATACAACAGTATCTGGTACTAGTAATAATATTGCTAGATTAGGAATCGGATGTGATGCTTCTGGGAATGCTTATACAGTTGCGCCTACTCCGGCTACAAATGATAACTCTACTAAAATAGCTACTACAGCATATACTAGAAGTTATACAAGTGCTACTTATTTACCATTGACAGGCGGAAATGTTTCTGGCAATATAAATAGAACGCATACTTATACAATAGGAACTGCACCTAGCTCAACTCAAGAATCAAAATATAGTTTTTTAGATTCAACTGGGCTTAATATGGGGACTGTTTATTTTACTTATAATACTGATAAATCGTCATTAATATCTTTAAGAGCCTATAATACTACTACTAAAAATAGTAATGGTAACATTGGAATGCTAGGTATTGGAAGTAACTCTTCAGGAGCGGTGTATACTATAGCCCCTACCCCAGCTACAGCAGATAATAGTACTAAAATTGCTACTACTGCATATGTTAAAAGTAACTTAAATAGTTATTTACCATTAAGTGGTGGAGTTTTAACTGGAGCTCTTCAGTGTAAAACTACTTATACTAATGGATCTGGAACAACATATACCAGTCCATTAATTCAATTTAACTCTTGCAATGCTAGTTATGGTAATAATGTTGCTTTTGGTGGGTTAAGTAATACTATTGTTGGATCTGGCGAATCAGTAAATAGCCAGTTAACAGCTTTAGCTGGAGTTGAGGCAGAACAACTATATTTAGTTTCAGATTCAGTAATTAATTTCAAGGTTAATTGTAATACTTGGGCTAATGCTAAAACAATTACACTCAATACTAACGGGGAATTATCAGGATTAACCAAAGTAACTTCAACTAGCTTTGTAGGAACTCTAACTGGAAATTGCTCAGGAACATCTGCAAATGTAACTGGTACTGTTGCAATAGCTCATGGTGGAACTGGAGCCACTACTAGATTAGAAGCTGTTAAAGCGTTAACCAATGAAAATGTTGGGACTGCGGCTACTCATTTCCTGACAATCACTACATCTTGGGGCAAGGCAGGATATAGTACAGTTGCTAATGTCAAGTCTATTTTAGGATTAGGAAGTGCCGCTTATACAGCTAGTACAGCTTATGCAGCTAGTAATCATAATCATGACTCTACTTATCTGAAATTATCTGGTGGAACTATGACAGGTCAGTTGGTAATTAATAAAAATACAGGTCTTTCTGCTACAGCAGCAAATGCGTGCGCTTTAGTTATTGGTGGTACTCAAACTGCAGCCCATATAGAGATAGATCCTAATGAGATACAGGCTAAATCTAATGGTACTACTGCTACTGCATTATATCTTAACAATGGTGGTGGAACAGTATATTTATCTAACGGAACAGCTATTTCAGCAGCTAATGGTACATTTACAGCAACTAAAATAGTTGGAGCTTATTATGCTGACTATGCCGAATGGTTCCCTCGTGGCGAGGAAACAGAACCCGGTGATGTTATTGTATTAGATTTAGATTCTGATAAAGAACAATATATTAAATCTAGTAAAGATAATAAAAAGGTTGTTGGTGTTCATTCTGATAATTATAGCCATATAATAGGTGGTGAGCAAGCTCCTGAAGGAATTGATCACAAAGAATATAATGAGCCAAAGTATATTCCAGTAGCTTTATGTGGTAGAATTGAAACTAAATTTATAGGCGCAGCTAAAAAGGGAGATTATGTTGTTCCTTCTGATATACCTGGCGTAGCTAGAAGTTATAAAGAAACGGATAATCCTTTATCTGTATTTGGTATGCTGGTTGAAGAAGATAATTTAGTTGATACAATAAGAAGGTTAAAGGTTAAATTAAAATAATAGAAAGCGAGTGACATTTCACTTTGAAAACTTATGAAAATGAAAGACATTTTTTAAGAAGAAATATAGACACTATTTTTTTAATGATGGGAAATGAATGCAATCTTAATTGTAGATATTGCTTACAGCATCCTTTAGTGGAACATCCGATTTCTCACGAAATAAATCCAGATATATACTATTTTATTGAGCAAGTTTGTAGGGAGAATATTCATCTTCCTTTAGATCTTCGTTTTTGGGGAGGAGAACCTTTAGTTTTTCTCCCCAATATTAAAAATGTAGTATATGAAATAGAACAAAGAGATTTGCCAGTATCATTTAGTACAATGAGTAATGGTAAATTAGTAACTGAAGAATTAATAGAATATTTTAAAGAACATAACTTTAACTTTGCTATTAGTTGGGATGGAAGAAATAGTATAAAGACTAGAGGATATAATGCTTTTGAAGATAAGAAAGATATATTATTTCAGATGCCACATCTTTGTATAAGTGCTGTATTAAGTGCTTATGCATATCCTAAACAAATCTGTGAAGATTTTCAACAGCTAGATAATGAATATATGGAAAAAACTGGATACCACATTGGAATGAATGTAGATGACATATTTAATACCGGAGATCTACCAGAAGATCTTTTAAATTTTGATTATGACAAGATAATATCTGAAATGATTGAGCTAACTAGCATTTTTATAGAAGATAGACTCAACAATAATATGCCACCAGAACATTATGCTATAAACCATTATATTGGAAATATCTATGATTCTGTTAAGCATTTTTATAGTGCTGGAGACGATGCTACCTGGAATAATATCTGGTGTTGCTGCGGTAATGGTTATACAACTTTAAATCTTGGTATAGATGGAACATTATATCCATGTCATAATACTAGTCATAGTGTAGGAAATATTAAAGATTCATATTTTCGTTATCTTAAAAATGTAATTAAGTATGATACTACATTTAGGCACCATTATGATAATACGTGTAACGATTGCCCAGCAATAAGTTATTGTCATGGCGGATGTAAGTTAGTGTCTGATGAGAATAGGAATAAAACATATTGTAATTTAAAAAAAGCTATAGTTCTGCCTGTAATTCAGATGCTTACTGAATTAGGAACAGAACTATAAACAAGGGGGAGTTGTTTTATGGCTAAAAATGGTACTATAAATAAAACAACTTTTACCGATCAATCTAATATACAAGGCGGAACTTTAATATTAGCTAAAGCTATTCATGTTGCTGAATTGCGAACTGCTATTGGTAAACTTGAGCAATACTCTGTAAATGTAGATAATTGTGGTCAATGTGCTTGTCAGAATAAGTGTACTTGTCAATCCGATAAAGAATGTAGATGTGAATCATGTCAAGACGCATGCACAGAATGTACTTGTCAATCTGATAAGCAGTGTAGATGTGAATCATGCCAGGATGCGTGTATTGAATGTTCTTGTGAACAAGTTCGTTCTAATTCGTGTTCTAATTGTGGATATAATAGTTGCGATTCTTGCTCAGGTGGAGACGATTGGGGAAGTAGCGGAGGTTATGAATAAATGGCTACTTGGACAGATTCTACATTAAGTAATAAAATAAAAATTAAAGCTGTTCATGTCAATGAAGTTAAAAACGCAATTCAATCTCTTATAGATAAAGCTAAATTGTCATCTACAGTATCAATAGGCACTATAAACACTAGTAAAAAAGTACTTGAATCTAATATTTCAAAGTTACAAAAATCTATAAATGCATTAGAAACCAACTTTTCTGGAAATTGTGCAAAAACTCAATGTACTTCAAAATGTGAATCTTGTCAAGATTCGTGTACACAATGTAAGTGCCAATCTGATAAAGAATGTAAGTGCCAATCTTGTCAGGATACTTGTAAACAGTGTATATGCCAAACGGACAAATGTCAAAAATGCCAATCGCAATGTCAATGTTATGATGGATGCTATGACGGTTGCAGTGGCGGAGATGATTATGGTTCTGAATAGCTAGTATAGAGAGAAGGTCGGTTATTATAATATCTTTAAAACCCTGGTATTCTAAACTACATTTAAAAGTATTAGATACCATAAATAAAGACATTTATAAGTTTATATATCACATTTCATTAAGAAACGACTATCTTGGTCTTGTTATGAAATGGGATCAATCATGTATTGAAATAATAAAAGAAACATTGTTATTTAAAGATATATTTTATAATATAGAGATTTCTAGTATTGAGGATTATGAAAGTATTAATCTTTCATGTAAAGGAAATACACACAAGTTTCATTATTTTTGTGAAGTATCTAAATATAATGATCTAAAAAGTATCCCATGTTTAGGGGTATATATGAGCAATGGAAAGTTTCCTTATAATGTTAGGGAATCCATAATAAATAAGGGTGAAAATCTTAAAAGAGCTATGTTTAAGTTTAGTTCTATAGAAGATTATATTAGGTTAAATGATTATACTTTATTTTTAGATACTGAAGGAAATGTATATGACAATGTTCTTTTTATAAACAATGTATGCAATATTTTCAATGACAACATTGATGTAAAGTTGTTTGACTACATAAGAAAGAGAGTGAGCGTATGATTAAAGTTATTAATAACACTTCATTAGTGTATGATATTACAAGAATACCACACATTAATCAGTATAGAGACATAACATTATATGCGTCAGAAACAGAGGATCAGTTATATATAAAAGTTGCTTTTATATCTGGTACAGAAGCTTTTGAAAGCTATATCTTGGAGAAGACTTTTGATAAGAATGCTATTAAAGGTACATTATGTGATATAACTTTTATTAGATCTACATCATATTCGCCTTACAATATTTTTGTAATTGGTAGGAAGTTTAATCGTGTAGATGCTCCTTTAAGAAATCCAACTAATGAAAGAATATTTTCTTTTGCAACATTATATATAGCTAATAACGGCGATGTCTACATTATACCTAGGTGGAGACTTACACACACCAGTAATAAGTTTGATGGATGTGATTATTCTGAAGTTGCATTTAATGGTAGAACTCCACAAGAAATATTATTTGAGTTAGTACCAGAAACGGTAGATATCACTAAAGCGTGGTATATCAAAAAGGAAACTCTTGGTGACTCTATTGATACTAGAACATCTGTGACCTATTTAGAGAACCAAGTAGATGTTTTGTATAAGATTATTGAAAAGCTTATAGCTGCTACAAATATAGATGTATCAGAATATGCTGACATTCTCGATGCTGTTGATAAAACTTCAGTAATGAATATTAACAGTATTGAAAAGATTGTAAATAAGATTAATAGAGATAAGAAATATATTAGAACTAAACAGAAAGAGTATCACGATAAATTAAAAGCAGCTGGGTTTGATGCCTAGTTTAAAATTAAGAGTTGGAAGTAAGTGTAATCAGAACTGTAAGTTTTGTCATTCACATAAAGGGGATGAATATGTATTCAATCCTAAAATCATCCCCTTTATTAAATATAATGATTTTGATAATGTAACTTATGGCGGTGGGGAACCATTAGTATATTGGGATATTATTAAACTGATTGTTGAGTCTATACCAGACATTCATTACACTATAGTTACAAACGGATCATTATTTAATGAGGAAATGTTAGAGTATTGTACTAAATACAACATTAGAATATACATTTCATTGACAGATTACACAAATATTTCCGACTATACCTATACATTAATAGGTAAAGTGCCACAACTTGGGACCGCAAAACTATATGATGGAACTAAAACTTTTCAAGAACTGGATAAATTAGTTGAAAACTTTAAGTTAAAAACTGGTAGAGATATAAATAGCTATTGGTATAACTTAATGCACACTACATGCAACAATCCTAGTATGGTTTACACTGATGAGATGAAAAAGCATTATATAGATAATATGAAAGAAAGGCTTAAGGATACATTATATTCTAAAAAAATAGGTTATCCTACTAAATGGTCATGCATGTCACAAGATCTTCACACATTTTTAGTAGGGAATAGAATTCAAGGATGCAATACATATAATCATACAACAATTAGTTTAGATGGCAGGTTTATGCCGTGCTCATATATAGCAGAATATGGTGCTTCGATAGAAGATTTATATAATTATGATATTCCAAAGTTAAAATCTGAAAAGTGCTATGATTGTAATTTAGTATATAAGTGTCATTCTTGTTATAAAACTTTAAACAATGATCAATGTGAAATTTATAATGAATTGTATAGTTATGTTGAGAAAATTTGTAACGAATACAATTTAGATATAGATAAATTATAATAAGGAGGTGTAACATTTGCCCGAAAAATTAAAAGAAAACTTATATAACTATCCAAACAACCCTAATCCAATTAACCCAGATTATCCTTTAGAAGCTATTTTAACTGAAGCACATATGCAAAATACTATTACTTCAGATATGGTATCTATAGTAGCTGCAAAAGGAAAAATCCCTATTGGAAATCCAGAGGATAGTTATAAACTTGATAGTAGTTGGTTGGGAATAGATCCTGATGCATCTTATGCAGTAGACGCTACTACCACTAGAAAAGGTATTATAGAAATAGCTACAGAAGCTGAAGCTAAAACTGGTACAGACACAGAAAGGGCAGTTACTCCAGCGGGTGTTAAAGCTAGTATTTTACAAAACACTCCTAAAGCTACTACAGCACAATCTGGCGTAGTTACATTAACTAATCTTATAGATAATTCTCAAGATAAAGCTGTTACACCATATGCTATACAAAACTATTTAAGCAGTAGTAATTTTTCAAAAGCTTCATATACTGGATATGGGATAACCAAATTTGCTAGCACTACAAATGTTGCAAAAGTATTAACTGATTCAGCTACTAAACCAATTAATACACTTAAAAATGATACTAACTATAAAGAACAAGCTGTAGATCCATATTCATTGTATAATTATGTTTCTAATAATACAATGTATTTTAATGTTAACAAACAGTCTGTTGGTGGTATTATTTTTAGAGATTTAAGTGAAGACGATACAGCTACTAGAGTAACTGCTACTGAAAGAGCTAGACTATACGTTAATAAAGATAATGGCAACACTTATTTAAAAGTTAATGGCAGAACTGCTACACTTTTAGATAATGCAGGTAATAGCGCTTTTCCTGTAAGCATTACAGCAAGTACGTCTGTAATTACTCCATTAATTAAACAGTCAAACGGTAATGCTCCTAAATTAGGAACTAAAAAAATTGGAGATACAAATAAGCCTATTTATATTGCTAGCGATGGAACTATATCAGAATGTAATAATATAGATACTGTTAATAACGCTACTAACGCTACTAATGCCACTAATGCTGATAAGGCTATTAAAGACGGTAACGGTAATATAATTACAAGTACTTATCTTCCATTAGCTGGTGGAACTATGACTGGGCCAATTAAGGCAAAAACAACTTTTACGGATGCTAACGGGGCAGAAAAAAGCCATACGTATAGTATTATAGATTTTAAAACAAGTGGGACAACAGCTGGAAATAATGTTGCATTTGGTGGTAACAGTAACGCCATTTTTGGCTCTGGTGAGTCTTTTATAAATCAATTAAATGCATTAGACGGAGTTGAAGCTGAAGATCTTTATTTGGTGTCTGATGGAAATATCCATGTAAAGATGAGCGAAAACAACTTTGCTAATTGCAGAGAAATATTTATAGATAAAAAATATGGTCAGATAACTACACCTAGCAATATTTTAACTAAATCTCCTGCTGTAGTTAGAGGCACTGCTCCAAGCTCTAATATAGAATTTTCTACATTTGATTTTAGAGATTGTGGAACAAGTTCCGGTAATCATAGAATAGGATTAGTTTCCACAGTTTATAAAACAGATAAATCCTCTTATACTGGTATGTATGCGTACGATACCACAGTTGCTACAGGTAATTCACCAGCAGATTGGTGGTTAGGTATTGGTTGCGATAAAAATGCTAAAGTTTATACTCACGCTCCAACACCAGCAGCTACATCAAATGATACTAATATAGCCACTACAGCATTTGTTAAAACAGCTATATCTAATAATAACTCTAGCTATTTGCCATTGGCTGGAGGAACTATGACTGGACAGATTACCTCAAGTGTATCTTCCGCTTATTGGGTTGATATAGCGGCAAAGAGTTCAATAATTGCTTCAAATAATACTTCTGGGGCTTATGGATGGTTAAGTGGTTATACAAAGAGTTATAGAGTTATGCTTGGTGCGTATCCCGGAAACGACGAGATGATACAGCTTTATTCATATACTAAAGCAAGAGCATCTGCAGGCGGAAAAACTAATAATACACCAACTAGCTATTTTACTTGGAATGCTGCAACTGGAGAAATCAGAAATTCTGGAGGAGCAACACTTTCAAGTACATTAAACATTGCACCAGGCGCAGCTAATAATTACTCCGAAGGAATTAGAATACAAAAAGCTACTAATAATTGGGCAACTATAGTATTAGGATGTAAAGCAGGGACTGTTAACGGCAATCCAGCAACTAATGGCGGATGGTTTATTGGTAATAATACTTCTAATCAACTTGTTATAAATAATACAGATTCTAGCACTGGAAAAGCTTCTATTTGGATAGATACTGATAAAAAAGTAACTATGACTGGAGCATGTAATGTAGTAGGCACTATAACTCAAAATGGAACTGCAGTGTCTCTAAACGGTCATACACATTCTTATGCCGCTTCAAATCATAGTCACAGTGATTATTTACCATTAGCTGGCGGAACTATGACTGGTAATATTACTAGAAAAAACACATCAGTCACTAGAGGAACAGCTCCATCTTCTAATCAATATATGTCAACATATTATCAAGATTCAAAGGGGAATGCCATAGGATGCTTTGAAAGTGGATACTATAAAGATAAATCCGCTAAAACAGGTATGTATACTTATAATACTACAGTAGCATCTGGAGGAAGCGTAGGAAGTGTAGGAGTAGGTTGTGATAAAAATGGTAATGTTTATACATGGGCACCTACACCAGCATCTGGAGATAATAGCACAAAAATAGCCACAACAGCATTTGTTAAATCCGCTTTAGCTTCTGTAAAAGATGAAGTAGTTTCTAAAAAAACTGGATACTTTTATATAGGTGATGTAATTATACAGTATGGATATTATAATGGTCAAAAAGGTGAAGGAGACCAATATAATAAAGATAAAAACGAAATTCAACTTTTAGTTCCCATAAAGACAGTATATAGCTTAATGGCTACTAGTAGATCTAGAATTAATAGATGGGATAAGGGTGGATGCATGATTACTAACAATGAGCTTAGATACGATAAAAATGGAAAGTTAGTTGCTTTTAAAATTAGTTGTGGAGATTATCAAGGATCTAGGGCTGGTGATAATACCGATTGGGGAGCTTATTGGATGGTAATAGGAACTAATTCATAGGAGGTGAACAATCATAGCTATTAAAACCGAATCTTCAAAAAGCATAAAATACAAACTTACTGAAGCTTATTTAGATAAAGTACTTACTACTGACAATATTGCATATGAAGCTAGTGATGTTACATTACCTGTAGCTGAAAACAATAAAGTAGTAGTTACCAACGATTATGGATTAGTAGATTATTCTTTTATAGAACCATACACCACTAGTGTATATGATACTGATACAGATACATCTATAGTAGTTACAAGTGGCGATACAGGAAGAATAAACAACTCATTGTTAAATACTACTAATTCTAAAACTAATGGAGCTAATAAAGTTGTTGTAACAGATAATGCTGGTTTAATAAATTATAACTTATTAAAAGCTTCTACTACTCCAACAGCAAGTTATATACCAATAGCAAATTCATCAAATAAACTTGATAATAATTGGTTAAACAATGTTGTAAGTTCTAGTGGCGCTACTGATAAAAGTAAGTTTGTATTAACTAATTCTAGTGGTAAAATTAATAACAACTTATTAAATACTACTACAACTCCAACTGCATCTTCTATTCCATTGAGTGATTCAAATGGTAAAATAAATGATGCTTGGTTAACTACTACAGTAACTTCTACACCTAATACAATAGTTAAGTTGGATTCTACTGGAAAGTTAGATGCTTCATTAATTAAAACCGGGTTGTTCATCCCAATGACTGGTGGAGAACCTAGTGGTAATATTTTAGTAACTAGACCGGGAGATAGTGCTAATAAATCTTTAGATAATCTTAAATCTAAATATCCAAATTTCTACGGGTTTGGTGCTAATTCATATACAGATGGATTTTTAATCGGTTTAGATGGTTCTAGTAACTCTAATAATTATTTAGTAATAGCTACATTAGACGATGGTAATGAGCCAATTTATGTTAGACAATATGGTGGTACACAAGGCTATCTAAATATGGCTAATAATGTAGCACATGAATTAACTTTAATGGATAAAGATGGATATACATCAGTTTTAAAGTTAACTTCTGCTAATGATATTATTAGTACTAACGGAGGACTATCTGTTAAAAGTAACATTACATCAACTAATGGAAACTTATCAATAAATGGCACTTCTAGTTTAAAAGGAAATGTTAGTGTTGGAGAATCTACTTCAAAACCTGCCAATTTAACTGTATATGGTACAGGATATTTTGTTAGAACTACAGATGCTGCTGGAGCAACTAATAATAAACCTGCTTTAATAGTTGGTGGTTTAGACACAGCTATGCATCTTGAGCTTGATGGTAATGAAATTCAAGCCAAGGCAGATGGAACTAACTATGGCACAATAGGTATTAATATTGATGGTGGAAATGTTTCTGTTGGTAATGATGATAAAAATTCAACAGTTACTTTAAGAAAAAACACAACTATAACTGGAACTGGTACTATAGCCGGTAATACAACAATTGGCAATGACAATTCTAAAAGCACCCTTAAAGTATTTGGTGGGGTTACAGCAGATAATGGTTTAACTGTTAATAATGCTGTATTAACTGCTAATAAGGGTGCTACTATTAAGGGCGCTGTACTTGATGCTCAAGCTGGAACTAAAACTACTACATTAAATGCTACTGGTGCTGCCACTTTAGGAAGTACTTTAAGTGTTACTGGTGCTAGTACATTAACTGGGGCTGTAGAAGCTAAAAACGGTATAAATGTAACTGGAGGTAATATTACAATTACTGCTGGTGCAAGTACAACTAGCGGTATTGCGAATTATATTAGGGGGCAAACTGCTGCTAATGACCATTGGAGAATTGCTGGAGGTGCTACGGCATCTAATTCTGGTTATCTAGAATTAGCTACTGCAGATGATTCAACAGAGCCAATTCATATTAGACAATATAGTGGAGATTTTGCTACTCTTAAACGCACTGCGACTTTGCTAGACGGTTCTGGCAATACTACATTCCCAGGAACAGTAACTGCAGGAGGGTTATCAACTACTGGGGCAGTTTCTGTTGGCTCTCTAAAATCAACCGGCTTAGTAGAAGCTGGTAGCATGAAAAGCAATGGTACCTTTTCAGCCAGTGGCAATACAACTATTGGTGGTACTTTAGGAGTTACTGGAGCTACTACGTTAAGTAATACTTTAACAGTTACTAAATCTACTACATTAAACGATTCATTAACTGTATCAAAAGCTACTACTATTGGAGGATTACTTACTGCTAATGGTCATATAATTATACCTAATGGTGGAAATGTTGTAAGTGCATCTTATAATAGTCCCCATTTAACATTAGGGTCAAGTACAGGAACACATATCGAAATAGATAATAATGAAATAGCAGCTAAAGCAAGCGCTTCTGATGTTGGTGTTTTATATCTTCAAGATGGCGGTGGTAGTGTTAAGATTGGCGGTGGAGAAGGTACTGCCGACTTACAAGTATGTGGTAAGGTTCTTATAGATAATGGAAAAACTTTGAATATGAGAGCCGAAGATGGTAGTGAAAGAGTAGTCCTTAGAATATCTAGAACTGGCGGTCATGGTGGTGGTGGTGACGATGTATTTTTAACCGGCGGCGGCAATATGACAGCTATATTTAGCGGAGATGCGTATGGTGACTGGTCTTCTTACGTTAATAATAATTCTTTAGCTACTATTGAAGCAGAAGGATTATGGTCTGTTAAAGCTGCTGAGGAAAAGGATGCCAATGGTAATACAGTCATTAATAAGTATGTAGTAGGTGTTGGTAATGGTAAAGGTGGATATAGTGATGATTTATATTTAATGGCTGATAAAGACCTTATTATTCAAACTTGTATACATAAGTTTGATAGTCAAGCATCTGGATATTTTGGATATAAAAATAGAAAAAGTTTTGTGTTTGGTAATAGCGGTAATTTAACAGTTCCAGGTGTTGTAAAGTGTAATAATGGTTCAGCAGAGTTATTATCCGCTACTAAAGGAACAAATTATACAAAATTATCTAATGGTTTGATTATTCAATGGGGGTCTGGAGTCGAAAAGGGATCGGATCAAATAATATCATTTCCAGTAGCGTTTAGTAACACTAAATATCAAGTTGTAATAGCTGCTACTGACTCATATGGCGGAGCTGACCCAACTTACGTAAAGTCTAAAGCTACAACAGGATTTTATGCTAGTAACGATTATTGGAGCAACATGACAATATATTGGATTGCTATAGGATATTAGTTTGAAGGTGATAACAAATGGCTATATTACAACCTAAAAATAAACCTACTAATCATATTCTTAAAGAAGAATGGTTAGATACAGTATTAACTATATCTGATACTGGAGATGCTGGAACACCAGAAGTATTAGTTGATTCCGATATTAATGGTAAAATTTCAGATAACTGGTTAAATGTTACCAAACAGAAGGTAACTACCTCAAGTAGTAATTATGATAGAAATGCTTCTGGTTATCTTGTAAAAGTTAATTTAAACAGCACAATAGATCCATCATTATTAAACTTATATCATTCAAATAGTAATACAGCAATAGTCAATTTAGATTCAAATGGTCAAATACCGTTAAGTCTAATACCAAGTTCTACCTCTGGAGGAATTAGTGGAAGATTTGTAGAAACTAATTCAGATGGTAAAATTGACTATAGCTTTTTATCTATAACTGCAGATGTATTAGCAAATACTATAGTTAAAACAGATACTGATGGGTATATTAAAAGAAGTTTATTAGATATAACTAGAATAATTAGAGTACTTAAAGTTACTGTTTCAGCTAATGCTAATTATAAGATTAATGATACTTCACAAAATTCTAACGCTAATTCTAGTGAAACTTTAAAGATACCTGAAAATAGAAAAGATCTATATGTATTTCACAATGGAATGCTTTTGATGGAGAATACCGACTATACACTTGCTACTAATGGTACATTTACATTTACAAATGGGTTATCAAACGGAGATGTTTTACAAATCATAGCCCTGAACTAGTGAAGAAAATAATTCTGAACAAATATTAGAGATAGTGAAGTATACTCCAGACTACTCTATTATCTCTAATACCTATCTTTTAAAATAAAGGAGGTGAGGAGTGCTGGCTTATACATATAAAGGAATACAAAATGTTACTAACCAGAATGTAGACCCTACTAATAAAACATATTTTATAGAGCATGCTGAAACATCGGCTAATCAAGTTATAGTAAATCAAGAAAGAAATATTAGACTTAATGAAGTATTAGCAGACTTAGAAACCAGATTATCTGGTGATTCTATGTTACCTTCTCAAGCCGGTAATAGTGGTAAGTTTTTAACTACAAATGGATCATCTATGAGGTGGGCAGTTGTTGATGCCTTGCCTTCACAAACTAATAATGATGGTAAGATATTATATACTAATGGTACTAATTCTTATTGGGCTACTCCATTAGCTTTAACCTCTACAGAATATCCAAAAGTATCTGTTGATAGTATAGGTTCCTATGGAAGTAGTAATGAAGCTGCTAGAGCAGATCATAGACATCCAATACCTGTTTATCATTTAGAAAGTTATAGCGTAGCTATTGGCGGAGAAACTGAAATGTATTTAACTGAACAACAGTATCCATCAAATGATAGACCTGTTGGATTCCATTTATATAGGAATGGGTTATTATTAACTCCAGATGTAGACTATACATTTGATGTTACTAATAGAAAGATTACATTTCAGAAAGCTTGTGAAGCTAGAGAAAATATTATTATAGTATTAGGATATTTGCAAGGATATAATTCTCAGCAAACAGAGAGTAATATAGAGAATATATTAAATCAGATTTTAACTACTACAGATTTGCCATTGATGGATGGAGAAGTTGCTATTGGTAATTCTACTAAAGCAGCTAATGCATTACACAGGCATCCTACAGATACTAGTAGAGCTCCTATATTCTCACCAAATTTTACAGGAACTCCTACATTAACTACTTCTCCAGGTCTTAATGATAATTCAAATAAAATAGCTACTACAGCATATGTAATGAATCAATTTGATCATTACAGTAGTAATGTTGTTGATAATATCATACCAGATCAGACAGGTAAAGCTAATCTAGTTTTATCTACTGATGGAGAACATTTAAGATGGGTTCAAAATAAAAGTGCTCAAGAGCTTCCTGATTATAGTACTGCAACTTCAGGAGATGTTTTAGGTATCGATGAAGAAGGTCATCTTCATTGGACTGAAGTATCTTCACCCACTGGAATTCCAGATACTATTACAGCAGAAGCTAATGAAGTATTATCGTTAGATAGTAATAAAGAACCGATATGGAGACCTATATTAGAAATTCCTAGTATTTCACCACAGTTGCATGATAAAGTTCTTAGTAATGATGGATATGAATTATTTTGGAAGGATAATCCAAAGTTAAATGTTACATCAACAGTTGTTCCTGCTAATAGTGCTCCTAGAGCATATATTGGAGTTTCAGAAGAAGCTGCTAGAGCTGACCATGTGCATTTAAGTGATGAAACAAAGGCTGATATAGATTCACCTGAATTTACAGGCACTCCAACATCACCTACACCTAGTTTAAATGATAATTCCACTAAACTTGCTACAACAGAATTTGTTAATAGTAAAATTTCAAGCAGTGTTACAGAACTACTTAATACTATAGATTATGATAATTTTATATTAAATGATGATTCAAGAGTTAGAACACTGACCAATGTTGTAGAAAAACTACAAGATCTTGGTAATCTTGATGAAACTATAAATGAAGTTACTATTGACTGGAGTTTGGGCAATGTTGCACAGTTAATGTGTACCAATAACCTTAGTATTAACTTTGAAGTTAATAGTACTCAAAATAGCAATTTTAGAGAAGTTACACTTATTTTATATGCTGCTGATAGCTATATGATTGAATGGCCAGAAAATGTTCACTGGAACGATGTGAATGCACCCACATTTGAGACAGTGATGTCTATAATTAAGTTTGTTACTATGAATAATGGTGACGAATGGTATGGAAGTGTATTTGGTAACTTCAATTAAAAGCTATTGACAAGTGAGATAAAACTGTTATAATAACAAGTAATCTCAAAAAAGAAAGGTCGTATGTTTATGATTAGAGTTAAGCTTAGTGTTCCAGAAGTTGAAGATCCTATTTTTGACGATGAAGTTACTATGAACAATATCGAAGACTTTGAAAAAAAGTTTGACGAAATGAATGTCTATGATAGCTTCAAAGGTTATAAAGATAGGATAAGAAATGATGTGGAAAAAGATGATGGGCTTTACAATAAAGAATATGATATTACTAGAAATAGTTTCCATAGTAAGATGACTACAAATCTTAAAAAAGAAGAGATTTCTGAAAAGGATAAGAAGTTCCTTCAGCAGTGCAAGGAAAGTGATCTTTTTAAGAAAGCACCTAAAGAAGTTATGGATTTTCTTAATAGCTTGGACAATATTAAGTTGCCAGAAATTGATCCTAATGAAGAAATTTCATTCTGGGTTACTTATCAGGCTACATTCTTAACTGAGCTGTACTCACCAGAGTTTTTTAAGAGAAATCCTAATGAAGTCATTGACAATATAGATGATCTTTCAATTAAGATTGCTATTCCTAGATCTGAATTAAACACTAAAGATGCTTTTGGATTAGTTAAAAAGAAGTTTGTAAATGCACTGTTTACTACACTTAATATTGATCCAAATACTCTTGGTGAAGATTTTAAGGATTCTTTCTTGGCTAAAACTGGTATTATCTATTTAGACATTATTGGCGTTGATCTTACTAGAGCTACTAGAGAGAAATGTATTGATGATAGTGATGTAGATGAATTTATTAAGAATCTCTATGATGAGATGACTAAAGATACTGATATCATTACTTATAGAAATATTGTGGGATTGATTAACTAATAATAAAACCCCTCCTCATTTTTAAGTGAGAAGGGGATTTTATTATCCTAATTAAGCATACTCGTGAAGATCGTCAAGAAGCTTGTTATAGATATTTTTAATAGCTGTATAATATCTCTGCTGTTCTTTTTCTGGGACAGATAACCCACGATATCTTCGAGTTGCTTTCTGGTAATTGCCGTGTTCTATTGCCAGATATTTCTGGAAAACAATAATCCCAGCCTTAATAGATTTACTGGGGTCTGTATAAAGATCTTCAGATGTGATTCCGGCTTTAGCTAACTCCTTTTTATGATAACGCGGAATAACTTGTAAAAATCCGCGTGCGGAGCTAACTTTCGGATCAGCGGTAAGTCTATAACTGCTTTCTACCTGGGCCATAGCGGTAACCCACAAGGCAAGCTTAATATTGCCTTTGGTATGATTTAAAACCGCTGACGAGATGCTTGTGACATATACATCCCGAGTCATTCCCATACATTTGTACTTATTTCTGTTAAGAATTTGATTAATATGCTCTTCAACAACTACATCAGAGCTGTCAATCATCTCCAATTTTGACAACTTTTTCCAGTCAAAAGATTTAGGCACCTCTTTTGGAGGTTCTATTTTCTTGTTGATTGGCGGGATGTTATTTTGCGGCACTGGTGTTGTTTCATATTGATATAACTGCACCCCCGCATAAATTCCAAAAGAAATGACCGTAACAGCGATTGCATTGATGATTCTAATCATACCCAAATACCCCTTTCAAAGGTTAATTTCTCCCAAATAGGGAGATTGATACTACCACAATATATATACAACTAAAATTTTTTATAAACGGAGTGATATAAATATGGATCCTAACGAAATCATTGATACCCCTACTGGCGATACCCCTACTGGCGATACCCCTACTGGCAATAACCCTGCGCAGCCTGATACAACCCCTGGCGCTACTGAAGGTGGCGAGGGCGAAGCTGCAGAGAGCACCGAAGTTTCTGCTGGAGCTGCTGCACTTGATTCACTTGAAAAGAAGTTTGCTGATATGACTGCTACAGAGTGTGCTCTTGGCTTTGGCGATAGTCATTGCGATTGGAGAGCTCCTCTTGCTAAGGTTGCTGTTTTTGCTGCTGCTGAAGAAGCTGCTGATGCGGCTAAGAAGTTTACTGTTGACTACGATTTAGATGGTACTGAAGAGGAGATGACTGGCCCAGCTATTGCTGCTGCTGTTCTTGAGAAGTTCCACAGCAAGACTCAGGGCAAGATTGATAAGGAAAAGGCTATGTCTGGCGAGAAGGAAGAAGAGAACAAGGAAGAAACTGGCAACTCAGGTGGGACCGGAAACGGTGACCCAGAGGGTACTGACTAATTTACTATATTAAATATAAAAGGATGTGATAGTTGTGTCTGCAGGTAAAATTGCTCTTGAAGAAACTGCTAAAAAATTTGCAGATATGACTGCCACTGAAGGTTTGTTTGGCTTTGGGGATCTATTTTGTGATCATAGATCCCCATTAGCTAAAGTTGAAGTTTTTAAAGCTGGTGAAATTCCTTTAGATGAAGATGTTCAAACTTTATTAGATAAAGCTAAAGCATTACACAATAAAACTAATAGGAAGAAAGAATTAGATAAAAGGTTTTATGGTATTGAGGATAAGGAGACTGAAGAGGACTCTACTGCTTCTCCAGACACTTCGATATCTACTACTGATGAGGGCAACGATACTCCAGATAGTAATGATAACCAAAATGAAACTGTTACACCTAATACTGACCAAGTCGTAGAAACACCAACAAACAATGATCCTAAACCGGAACCTGTAGTTGAACAAACTCCAGAGGAAGAAGAAACTCCAGAAAATTCTGATCCTGAAGAGTCAACTAAAGATGAGGTAGAGGATTTAATTAATGAGTTAGATGAATTCATTAATGGTAATAATTCACCTAACACACCTGATAATGAAAATCAGGAGTTAGATGAACCTTAAGTGGCAAAGCTTCTATTAATATAAAAAAGGAGGCTAAAGAAAAAACATATGAATCCTAATGAAGCACCAAGGGCTTTTAGGCCCAATCGTTGGGGTGAATCCACAAAGATAGTTGTTGAGAATAACTATTTTGGTGAATGCCCCGGTCTTTATAATACATTTGAATTAAATTGTTCTGTTGCAGATGGTTCTAAGTTTAACAATAATACATTTGTTCCAGAAGCATCTACTCATAACTTTATTAATTTATATCAGGTTGATAGTGGTACAGAGGATAAGCCAGTTGTAATTGAAATAAAGGATAATGTTTTTGAGTGTAGTACAGATACTAACCCAATCAGAGTTGCTTGCAAGGGTGCCCCAAAGAATGTTGAAATACATATCGAGGGTAATAAGTATATCTGTGAAAATCTTGATGAGAATTATAGTGGGCTTTTCTTTATTCAGCCCTATAATATGGACACTGAAGATTTAAGTGGAGTTACGATTTATCTTAAGGATAACGTTATCCCAGAAAATGCTAATCTGTTCTACTATTATGCTAAAGATGGTGTAGATTCTAAGTTAATTACTCTTAATGAAGAGTTACTTCCAAAGGTTTTTATCTTTGAAGTTGATGAGGATGGCAATGCTGGTTGGAAGCAGCTTTCAATTTTACAGTATCTTTCACCTTATTCAAAACAGAAAGAGCTTGATCCACTTTTAGCTGCTTTGGAAGTTACTGATGATACAGATACTACTACACCAACAGACAACACTGATAATACAGATGATACTGATGGTGGAGAGACTATACCAACTGGCGAGTAATAATTAAACAATAAAGATACAGTAGGTGTTATGCCTATTGTATCTTTTTATAATGTGTGATATAATTATAAACATCTCTAGGAAGGAGATGAGAGTAAAATATTTATTATTAAAGAAGTAGATAAGTCAGATTTAGAAAAATTAGCTGACGCATATTGTAAAGCATTTTTACCATTAAGACCTACTAATGTTAGTGAAGAAGTTAACATAAAGAATATGAAGAATTATTTTTTGAAAGATCTTCAACAAAAAATGAATCAATATGATTCTATACAAGAATGTATGGTTGAAACAGATACAAATGATTATGTGGCATATTTTTCAGCATATGCAAATCCAAAATCAGATACTGGAGATTCTTTTGTACATATTCCAGAGATTTTTGTTAACCCAGATTATCAAAAGTATGGTCATGGTAGAGCTATAATGAGAGATGGATTAGCATTATGTTCTGCTAGATTTGAAAATAGTGAATGGATTGATCTTAATACTCAACCCTATAATGAACGAGCTATTAAGCTATATAAGGCTATGGGTTTTGAAGTAATGTTTGTAATAGGGCATACCGATAATTATTATGTGGTAGGACCAGATAATGAAAAGCACGATATTATTAGAATGGCAAAACCTTTACACGATGAGTTTGCTTTTAGGCAGTATCCAAACTTTAATCCTACTAATGAAAATAAACCTATTATAGAAAACTATTTTACTAAAGATACTAGGCATACTGAAACTTATATTAAGAAAGATCAATTCAATGAAAATATAGAATTAATTAATGAAACTGCTACATATCCAGTTAAGTTCTATGATAAATATAAGAAAGACTATTATGGTGAGATGATTAGATTCCAGTATGGAGTATATGAAGATGATATGTCTTTAAGTAAAAAGGAAGTTAATAGAAGAGCTAAAAGAGACGCATCTACTCTATTATCTGCACAAGAAAAATTACCAGACTTTACAGTATGGTGTGGAATAACAGATGTATCAATAGCTGCATATATAGTAGTTGCTAAACTTAATGGTGTATGGACATTTACTATGGATCATTATTATGATACAGATGGTAAAGTTCTAAAAAAATTAGTTGATAAAGCTGTTAGTATAACTAAATTAAAAGAACTTAAAGGCCAAGAAGATTTTATATTGGAAAGTATGATGAAAGTTGATGGTTTAAGAGAGAAGAGTAAAACTAAATATAGATCAGTGTTTAAGATTAATGATGAGTTCTTAAATAGTCTAAAGCAACAAGAAATCCCTCAAGAAGAAACTCCAGAAGAAGAACCAGCACAACCTACTGGAGAAACTATACCACAAGAGAAAGGACCAACGCAGCCTAATGTACAACAACCAGTTCAGCAACCACAAGCTCAACCGATTCAGCCTCAAAAACCTGAATTTCAAACGCCATTACCAGCATCAGCTCCGATTGAACCTAAACTTAAAAACTACGATCAATTCATCAAAGACAGAGAAAAGAAACAAACTCAACTTGCAAAAGATATCAAATCTCAAATTCAGAAAACATCTAAACAAAAACTTCCAGAACCACAAGTACCTGAAACTCCAGAACCAGAACAACCAAGTGTTGATTCAGAAACTACACCAGCCTCTTTGGAAAAAGATTCTAAACAAATTGTTAAAGATGCTGAAAAAGTAAGTTCACAAGAACCTCAAGATAATCTTGAAGATATTGGGGAATTTCCTCCGGATATGTTTAAGGAGCCAGATGAAAAGAAACCTGAAATAAACTTACCAGGGAGGCCGGCTGTTAAACCTGTTATGAGAGACACCAATAATGTAACTAACAAAGTTCTTAATGATTTACCTAAAGGTAGAAATGTATCTCCGGTACAAATAATTGATGTTGATAATATAACTAACCCAGATATTAATGGAAATGGTAAGCAAGAAGAAAAACGAGATACTGTTCAGAACATAATGAATCCAGATATTAAGAAACAATAAAAAAAAACTACCAGACCTAATTTGGTCTGGTAGTTTTTTGTTAATCGCTTATCTTAACTATATGCTCAGATAGTATACTAAAACCACAAGTATTATTCTGATCAGTTATCAAATTAAATTCACAGAAGTCACAATTTTCATCACAGCAAGCATTCAGATTAAATCTACTACTAAATATATGTTCTATTAATTCATTATTATCTATTCTAGAATAGAATGAACACCTTCCAGATCCCTTTCTAAACAAGTTACACAATCCACATGTAGAATGACTAAAGCATGTATTATTAATTATAGAATACATCATATAAGTTAAAGTTTTTAAGGATTGTAAGTTATGCATTTCTATAGGTTATCTTAGAAGCAAAATCTCCAAATCCACAAAATCCGCCTGGCCTACTTATTTCACAATCTTCACAACTGATATCGTTAGTACAGCTATTGACTAACTGATTAATCATTGGACTAACAGTTTTATCCAAATGAATTATAAACTGTGAAATATGTCTTTCTCTTAAGCTACAGTCTCCATTCGACAATGCTATAGGACAATCTCCCTTGTAGCATTTAGATGCTGCTTTACATATGTTAATCAATATAATACACATCAGCAATCTAGATTTCTTAGATGCCAGTGAAATCATTTTCTTTCCTCGTTTTCTTTACACATTATAAGCTTCTTTATACTATACTGTGCAACGCAATTAAAATTTTTCTCTAAATTACAACTTTCACAAGTAAGGTTATTATCACAAAAATCTTGATATAACTTTATCAATTTAATAGGAGATACACAACATTTACTTCCTCCAAAACGTTTTTGCATAAACTTACAACTAGAGCATGGTTTGTTATAACAATAATTGTACATATAAATTAAACAGAATGCTATTGGTAACTTTTTTAACATCTTTTCATGGTTCTCCATATTGGGTCTAGTAAACAACACTTAGTTGCTGCTTTTATAACTCTAAATTTGCATCCATTACAACAATCAAATCTACCATATATAAAATGATTATTACAATGCTTCATAAAGACATCCCACAACTGTTTAACTGTAGGACTGGGAGATACACCCACTGACTTACCTCTTAGTATAGAAGATAATCTATCTAACGGATTTACATATAAAGTTAATATACATCTTTTAATTAATGTTCTAGGTTGTATGTTTGGTTCATAAAAACTACAATTCTCACAGCCAGTTGATATACAGTAGTTCTTAACTATAACATAGATTAAATTATATACTTCGTTCATTTAGAGTAACCTTCCAATACCCATAGAAATGATGTCTTGATACAGGATATCTATCTCCATATTGATTCTTTAATAATAAGCACTTATTATTGGTTTTATCAAAGCAATAACAGTTTACACAGTACATATCCATACCAATAAAATCAAACACGCATACCTTATTAATTAAACAATAGCTATCATCTTTTACATCATATCTACTTGGGACTGTATCTTCATTTTTAGCTTTACATCTTTTACATCCAAGTTTACTGAAACAATAGTTTCTATATATCAATTCTATTATAAGTTCTATCTTATTTAAAGGCATTCTTATTTCCTTTTTGAACAAATATTAGGAAGAACCAATTCATGTAAATAGATTAAATACGCACAAGTAAACCACACCTTGCCTCTCAATATATTGTTCCTGTTTACACAAATAGTACAGTTTCCAGTACACATTTTTCTAGGATTAATTATAGGAGGCACAAAGAACTCTACATACAACATCAAACTTTCTTTGTCAAAAGTTTTGGTAGTTCCATTATAGTTCTTTTCAATAAAATCTAAAACAGATGGTTCTAGAGAAATCATACGATTAGATATATGTGTCATAGTAAATAAAGTTATAGATTTATTATTCATATGAGCCCCTTATTTTTTGTAAAACTATCCATAGAGGACAAGAATAAGTTGTTAGATACCTCTTTCCTCTAAACACACATCCAACACAATCAGCATCATTTTTACAAAATCTATTTGTAAAGATTCTACAGATATAATTTAATTCATCTGAACCAATAGCATTGTAATATGGTTCAGTGTGAATATCCTTATTAAACTCTTTATTTAAAATTTGAGTTACAGCAAATATATACCACGATTTATAAGGGTTTACCATCTGAGTCCCTCCAGCAGCAAACTAAAGCCTTATTCAAATAGATTAACAATATACAAGTACACCATCTATCATATTCCCTATTACCATTTAAAATACACCCATCACATATATCGACATCTAAGCCTTCATATTCTGGATTTGCATAACTACTACAAAAGTCATGTATATAATAATTTAAAGTGTCTTTCTCTATATTTTCTGTTTCATCATAAAATCTATTAGATAGATCTTTAAGCAGCATAAAACGATTAGATGTCATAATAATTGTCATGAAATACTTTCCACCAACAGTCAAGTTATACACCTCATTTGAAAGGAGTTTTATTAAATATGAAAAGATATAGACTTAAACTTAAAGAATCAGATCAACCAATGAATCCACCAAATGTTCCACAGGTATCTGATCCAAATATGCAAGCAGATCTTCAAGAACCTGCAGATACTGATAGAAATGAAATTCAAGTAATCACTTCAATACCTCCCGAGATGAAAGAGTCTTTACAAAAGTTTTTTAATAAGACTCATACCCACCCAAATCAATATTATCCAGAAGACAAATCAGATAATCAAGCTATCATGAGATATCTTGGTACTGATAATAAGAACTTTAGTTTTAGAGTAGCCGCAGTTCAAGGTGACGAGATAATAGCACTCATAGATAGTATTCCTCTATTTATAAACAACAATCAACTTAAGGTATATGCATCATATACCTATGGAGATCCTACAGATAATTCAGATATTAATCAGCAAATGATACAGCAAGCTATTCAATTAGCTATGAAGAACCCAGATCCACAAGTACAGTGGATGGTTTTTAATGATTTATCTAAACACGATGACAGATCGTGGGTAAATGCTTTACAAGACTTTGGTTTTATCCAGCCATATAGATTTGTAAACCCAGCTTTTAAAGACACAGTTGTATTGGTTCATGTTATTAGATCTAATGCTCCATCTCAATATCCGATTACAGCTGAACAAGATGTTAGAAATGCTGGGGAGAATCTTCCATTTGACCAAGCTAAAGATGAATTGTTAAGCATACGTTAGTAAAACTAAAGACACTAACACAATAATATAATATATATAGAAAGTTTGTGATAAAATGTCATTAGATTTAAGTAAATGCTATAGAGCTAAAGTTACAAATAATAATTATAAAAAGGCACCGGCAAAAGCTGCTCCAGGTAGTGTGGAAGTATTTGTTCCAGACTGGACAGCTGAGAAAGTGGCTGGCAATAGAAAAGGATTAGTATGGGCAGCACCATTAAACGCATGCTTCTTAGGTTCAGATTCAAAAGAAGCTAATAAGAATGTTGGACAATGTATAATACCTCCTGTTGGATCTGATGTGTGGGTTGCAATTGAAGACGGTAATTATGCTAATGCTTATTATTTTGGTTCAGTTGCATTAGTTAATCAAGATACTATCCCTGATGATAACAAGCAATTATCTTGTCCTCAAAATGCATATACTCTTTTAAAAACCCCAATGGGTAGGGGCATTGTAGTTGTTGACGAAGGTAAAGATAAAAAGAGTGGAATAGTTATAAAGGGTAAGGGCTCTAATACTAGTAAAGTATTAGGAGATAGTAATCAAATGTATATAACCCTATCTGAAAACTCATTTAACGGAATACGTATTCAGTCTGGAAATGGACAACAATTTATTATTATTGATAAAGATGCAAATACAATTGATATTGTCCAAGGTGGATCAAGAATACATATGACTGAGGATAGAATAGATATTGAATCTGATATAGTTAATATCAGAGGAGAAACTAGAATTAATTTAAACTAAAACCGGATACAGGGAGAAATCCCTATATCCGGTTCTTTTTATTTACACACTAAGTTTATCGATTTTGTTCTGAATATTTTTAAGATGCCTTTCAAGCTTTTGAATAATTTTAGTTCTGGTATGACTAGATTTTTTATGGAATTCAATTTGCTTAATCAAATTTCGTTCTATAGCTAACAACATATTCAGAGTAGGATTGTCCACGATACACTCTCCTTCTAAAGCTGCTTATAGAATTAATGACGAGTACTATCATACCATCCGATTAAAATAGCTATAAACATTAGAATTGCGACAAATGCTGCTCCATATTCAATAATTATAGAGTTTGTTTGATCTGGAGGTTGTTTAACCGATGTTTCCGTATTTTGATTATGATGTCTAACCATGGGTATAAATATAAATGTATTTCTTCCTACAGGAACAAACATAATAATCTCCACCTTTTATTGTTGTATTAACTTGTCATATCTGTCATAAGCTTTTTTCTTCTCAAGTTCAGAAGCATTATCACAGATATCTGAAACTATATCGTGTATCTGTTCTTCAATATTATTAAACTCATCAACTTTAACTATTATACTATTGTCATATTCATCACAGTAGTTTTTCTCTGGAACTGCTTCCATAAAAGATTTGATTAAATCCTTTTTACTTCTAACTGTGCATATGATATCTTTACCAGTATAGTTCAATTGGTATGTGATTATAAACTTCAACCCAGATTCAGCATAGTTATCAATAATCATTTCTTCAATGTATCTAGATAACCTGAAGTTTGATCTACAGATTGCTATATCATTCTTATAGTAACAAAATTTATTTACATAATCTGTAGCTAGCTTTTGATGTTCAACCACATACAATCTACCTAGATCTTGTTCAGCTTTAGTTAAAGTTAACGAATCTGTACTGATAAACTTATTTACAAACTGCTCATGCCCGACTGCTTCATAGTAATTATATACTACTTCTAGATCTACATTATGGGATAAGAGAGAGTTTGCTATAGCAGCGTACTTAAACAAAGTTCTATCTACATTTAAAAGCTTACCAAGATTAGCTGTAGCACTAACTTCTTTTTCTCTATCAATAATGTAAGCATCAGTTAAATAGCTAAGATCAATTCCAAATCCAAGAATATGAGTTGGGTTATATAGTTGAATAGCTTCTTCAATTCTTTTTTTACTGCAAGTAAAGAAGCTTCTTTCTTTAGTATGATGAAAATATAGGATTTGGGATAGAGCAGAGTCTATCCCATAGCTACTTATTAGAAAGGACATTACAGTAATGCCAAATGGTACTCTGAATCTTTTCCGCCATTTGTCTTACAGTCATTCCGGTAGTGTTAATAGTAACAGTATAATCACTATTGGAGTATTCTTCTGTAAAGATCTTGTTAGTGTATGCTCGATTAAGTTTCTCCTGAAGTCTTCTAGCTACATCAATAGGATCATTATTAATAACTTCACGGCTATTCATTCTATCCTTAATTGTATTAGAATCAGCTACAAACACTATTGTGAGCTTGGCTTTAGGAATCATATAGTTGGTCATACCAACACTATACCAAAGATCCTTAAGCATTTCTCTACACACTGGATCTGAATCATCCGAGTAAATATTATCGTAGTCTTCAATGAGCAATTCTGCACAGCATTTGGAGTAAACTGCTTGAGAAAGACTATACCTATCAAACAAATAGATATCTCCTTTCTTTGCATAATTCTCAAGCTCTTTAGAACACAGCAATTTATCTGTAGTATGTACAAAATCAAATCGCTTAAGTGCATCTGCTCTTTCTACAAAACTCTTTGAATTAAAGAATGTTTCAATACAAAGTTTTGCAGTATTCTTAAGATATTCCGCATCATTAAAGAATGAAGTCTTTGGATAATTATATGCTGGAAACTTCATTCCATATTGATAGACATGCATAAACTGGTTAATCTCGTTAATAGCGCTGGTCTTGCCGATACCATCTTGTCCTTCAATAGCTACAATCATAGTTAATAGTCTCCTTTCACAGGGTCTTCTTCAGCATACTTGAGTACAACTTCAATACCGCTATGCTTCTCAAGAGAATACTTACTGATACATCCAAGATAGTGATAATGTTCATCATTATCTTTAGTGCTAAACCATACATGAATCTGTCTATAGTCTTCATCGAATTTACACAACACTTTACCTACAAACTTATCCTCTCTATGCAACTTATCTCCAACCTGGACTACTGTAAAGTCTTTACACCTAATGAGAGGAACATTCTCACTAACTTTAGTTACAACATTATTTTCATCCATTTCAAATTTATCCTCATTAGGAAATTGCTTATAAAACCAGTCAACTTTATCATTATAGTCATATGCTTTAGTAGAGATGTTATGACCATATGCTGCGGTCCAGGTACTGTTATCTAAAAATTCCTTATCAAAACAGAGAAAACCGTTATTATCATCAGTTACAATAGCAAGGAGCCTAGAAACATATTCCTTATTCATTAGTGTCTCCTCCTTCTTGGCAATGTGCCATTTGAAGATGTACAAATATAACCATTATCGTAACTGTTTGGAACAGTAGCATTTGTAAAATCCCAACTTGTATCCCAATTATTTTTTATGATATATTCCATAACATCTATATGCTTTAAATTCTGATGAGCATATATAGGGTCATAAGGGGTCTTTAAATGATTAATATACATTGAGTTTACTTTATCTATAAACTCATTTTTTAGCCATTCTTTAGCTAGATAAAAAGAGTTATCGTTAAATGCTGAAGATACATGAGTCTGCGAAGTATAATACGTATTATTATTAGATGGAAGTATACTATTAGCTATATCTTTATAATCGATGTCCAACTAAACCACCCTCACGAGATCCTTATTCATTAGCATCTCCTCCTTACAGGTTGAACTCCATTAGCCGATGTGCATACATACCAGGAGTCAGCACAATAACCAGTACTAGCTGTCTGAATATCCCAAATAAGATTAAAGTTGCTTTTAATAATATATTTTACAACTGAAGAGCACTTTATATCGCTCGGAGGATATCTAGGTATACAAATATCAGATTTAATATACATATTATTAAAGATTATTTTGATCTAAATAGTAATAATCATACACGCTAATACCATCTTGAGTCTCAGAGTTCATTATACTCTTATACTCAGTAGTATCTACATCACTAACTTTTTTGTGGATCCTCCTTAGAGGCTTCTTTGTATTCTGCTCCATTTTCACTAACAGGCTCCTCCTTATTAAGTTCTTCAGAAACGCCAGTCGAACCAAAACCGCCTTCGCCTCTGTCTGTTTCTTCCTTGTCAACATCACCTTCAAGAATTCTAGCAGAAACAAATGGGGCAAAAACTAACTGAGCAATTCTATCGCCTTTTCTAATTTCAAAATCTTTATCACTAAAATTAGCCAAGATAACACCAATTTCACCACGATATCCACTATCAATAGTTCCTGGAGTATTAAGTACAGTAATTCCGTGCTTAAGAGCTAATCCAGATCTAGGTCTAACTTGAATCTCAAAACCTTCTGGGATTCTAACTCTCAAACCTGTATGAACAAGCTTATGACCTCTAGCTGGAATTGTAATTTTCTCAATAGATCTAATATCCATTCCAGCATCGCCTGGATGTGCATACTCTGGAAGATCTGCAGTAGGATCGATCTTTTGAAAAACTAATTTAGGCGTACTAAGAATACTATCTCCATCTCCACCACCAAACATCTTGAAAAGATTCTGAAGTTCATCTAATCCAGCCATATCCTCTGGATTAAACTCCTCATCTCCAATAGTACCATCTTCATTAGTGAAAATATCTTCAAGTTCTTCTTCATTAGGTTTTGGAACACTATCAAACACCTTTTTAAGCTCTGGGTTATTTTCTATTGTTTCATCCAACTTACTACCCATTGTCTCAATATTAGAATTGTTTTCGTTAACTTCACTCATAACTAAACTCCTCCTAAAATTTTAAAGATTAAGGAACAAATTAAAAACTATTAAACATCACATTAATATGCGATATTTACTCCATTTACCCTTGCGGGAAGGAGCAATTCCAATGATGTTATTATACATCATTATTCTTAAATGTCAATAGTTTAAGTTCAATAGTCTATCACAATATTTAATTACAGTATTAATTACAATAATAACTACAATAAGACAGACTGACAGACTTAACTGACAGAACTGTTTGGTACTTAATTACAATAAGTGTTACTTAATTACAATAGTTTGGTTCTATTTAGGTACTGAAAAGGAGAATTACAATATTAGTATATATTTACAAAAATTGAGATGGACTAATATCTAGCCCATCTCAATTAAGCTTTACCAGCGTTTATATCTCCAATTACATCCAACATACTTATTAATACAGTTTCTCAGTTTAGAGATAAACGCAAAATATGAGCATTCATGATATCTACCTTCATCACATACGACTAATTCACAATCTCTACAGCTAGTCATTATACACTTATTTCTTAAATTTCTAAATAAGGGGTACACTATTGCAATCTTGTTATACATAAACGAATTTAAACTTGATAACCAAGTTGGTTTTACTATGATCTTACATCTATAGTATGGATCTTTAAGTGGGCATTTAGGAGTACATCTAGATTGCCCCAAACAAATATTTTGAATAAATATTGTAAATGCTATCAAATCAGGTTGTCTAGGTTTGTTTGGTTTATTGGATTGAATCATTTTCTTCACCCTTTTTTAACTTGATAAATTCCTCTTCAATTGCTTCTAGTTCTGGAGTTGACATTCGATATCTGTAAATAGTTCTTACTATGCCAAACTCAGATTGTGGTATTAAGAAGTCTTTCTTATTATCAGTGCCTTTAAACCAGTATATTAGGCCGTGCTCTTTGTCAAATGTTTTCCCAAGATAATGAGTAGCTTTGTACTCATCTGTTAGGCATTTAGTTATAGACATCGAAGCTTCAAACCTATCCAACTTCTTGTTTACACGTTGCCTATATCTTCTAATACTATGATTAGTGATATAGAAGTTATCTGAAATTTTTTCTTTAACACGATCTCTTTCATATAGAATTTTACTTACTTCAGCATCCTGCTTCTCCTTCATATTTCCTCCGACTATTATATTTCTCCCACATAGTTGCAAATATACAGTCTTCTGTATTACTAAGTAACTCGCAATCTGAACACGTAAGTAACGTATCACATATATCCACAATCGGACTATCTACTTTTTTATAGAGTCTACATGGTATTACAAAGTCATACTCTCTACAATATAAATCACATTTATCACAAGATCTTTTAGTTAAGCACAAGTTTAACATCTGGATTATTAACAAGTTTGCTAAAGATTTCTTGGTATCCTGCATATTATTTTACAGAAATAACATAAACCTCCTTTAGAAAATTTATCAAGTATACAATCTCTACAATCTGTAAAACTACAAAGTTTTATTACGGGATTATCTTCGAGTATAGTGCCTTCTAAATCTACGGGAGCTATAGAATCTCCATATTCAAATATGCACTCGTTCCTAAACTTACAAGTTCCACAATACTCGTAAGAATAACAAGTATTTGTAGCTTGAATATACAACAAATTACAGCTAGCATTAAGTTCGTTAACTGTCATTTGTTTAAATTGATAACCACACTATTACTGCCAATTATATTATCATCATGAGTGCTTACAAAACACTGTGACGCTGCACCCATATGTGAAAGTAACTTCGCAATATCATTCTTACGATCATCATCTAAGAATGTAGTTGGCTCATCGACTAGCATAATAGGAACACACTCCCCCATAATTTTTAATAATGCTAATCTAAGAGACAATCCAACTGCTACCATTTGGGCTCCTGATAACTGCTCAAATCTCTTATCTCCAACAGTTATTAGAACTTTAGACCAATCTATCTTAATCTCACCCAAACCAGAGAAACTAAACAGATCATAAAACTCTTTATTTAATACAGCTACTACTGGATTAAACAAAGTTTGTCTAAGTCTATTTGGCACCTCAGAAAATATGTCTTTCCAATGCTGTATAGCTTTTATCTTATCATAAATCTCATTCTGCTTAACCATAAGATTATCGATAGTAGATTTGGATTGATTATACATATCGAGATGCTTCTTACACAAATCAACCATACTAATCAAATGATCAAGATTTCTCAAGTTGGAGATTTCTTCCAAGCTAGGGACACCAGAAAGCTCATTAGACAATCTTTTAAACTCAGAATAGTTTGGCATCATAGACTTTTTAATATTTTCAAAGATAGATATCTGTGATTCATAATAACTCCAAGCTTTTTGGACCCTATCAAATTCTTCATTGGTTACTTCAGATGGAGAATCCTTACAAAGTGCTTTAAGGCTATCAATTTTAGAATCTATTTCAGATAATTTATTTTCAATAGCTTCCTTAGCTGATAGACCAGTTGCTCTAACATACATAACAACTTCTTTATAAGGATTCAATTCTTTAACTAGATAAGCTACTCTTTGCTTTAACTTTAACAATTCATTAGCATCAATATCGTCAAGTTTATGATACTCTTTCATTAACTGAATTGCTTCTTCATTATCTGATATTTTATCTTCATTAGTGATGTAGTAGAAGATGGAATCCTTTATATCTTTGATGTGTTTTAACTCTTCTTCAGTATGACCTACTCTCGGAAGTTTTATGTTAATGTATTCATCAATTAGATCAGTCACATTGCATGACTTGAATCTTTCAGCTTCTTCAGATAATGAGTTAATTTCAGTAAGATTCCTTTGGTATGCTTCGTACTGAACTTGCTGTGCTCGTAAATCGGCTATAGTTTTTTCCGGCTTAACAAGAGTATCAACTAAAGCTTTAGCCTCATCATATCTTTTTTTCTGATCACGCAATATAGCTTTTAATGAGGCAAGTTTATTATGCATTTCTTCAAATCTATTTAAAGAACTATTACTAAGATGAGGAAGATCGTTAAGTTTATTAAGTTTAGAAGAGTAGTCACTGTATTCAGATATTAACTCATCATACTTAATAGAATTCATAAGATCTCTATTGTGCATAATATCATTATCAATATCTGATAATTCAGACTCATATTGTTTAACCATTCTAGTAAGTTCAGTATTACCATCACTTATTCTCTTTGAATCTATTATCAAAGAAATAAGTTTATCTACTACAGCCTTACCATTGCCAGAGAGGAAGATATCAGCAATTTCTCCCTGTCTGACATAAGACAAATTGTATAAGAGGGCTGGATCAAAGGAAAGATGATCATATACATCTTTTACTTTTTTAAATACAGATCCATTAGGCAGTTTTAATTTTGCACCCTTGCATGTGCGCCCAATTTTAGTCCCGTCATCCAACTCTAACACAATTAAAAAATCTTTATCGGCTGGGCCTATGTATGCATCATTAGTAATACCTTTAGCCACCTTACCAGTTAACGCTAGAGATATGGCTTGCAGAATGGTAGTTTTTCCACTACCATTCTGCCCAAGTATAAAGACATTCTTATTATTACTGCAATCAATGTTTAAATCTTGGATTTTTCCAAAGTTATGTATTTGTATTGTTTTGATCACGGTTTCCTGAACATCTCCTTAAATAAGCTTTGTGCATTAATTCTTCTATCTTTAATTTAGTTCTTACTTCTTTTCTCCACTCTGGGCACGAATAATTTCTCGATGCGATCTTATCCTCAACCATGCTAAATACATTAGTACTAGTAGACTCATGTGTTACTAGCCTAATATAAACTGATGATCTGCCAATTGAGTGCTCTTCGCAATATTTAAAATACTGCTCAAACTTTGGTATATCCGAATATGTATCAATTCTCCCAAAGGTATAATGGTAATAATACCCACCAGTACTTATATTAGCAATAGCACGGTTTTTAAACATAGTATATAAACGCTTTATCGACGGGTACGACACTAATTCAAGATATAGATATTTATTTGTTAGAAAGTAATCTAGTCCTTTTGTTATAAAATCAGATTCTGTATGGGGTGGCTTTACAACAGAACCTGTTCTAAAGTACCATCCATATTTTATAGTTTCCTCGCCATTCTCAACAATAATTTTATTATAGTATCTTTTTAGAGTTTTTTCAATGTAGTCATTTACAACATTGATATCCTCTGTAACAAATTTATAATCAGTTGAATCTCCACCGATGTTAGTTATAACTTCATACGCTGGCATCATCATTCTCCTCGTTGATAAGCTTATCAATATCTTCTTTATTTACTGGTTCACTATCAAGTTTTAATATGAGTTATGTATCTTAACTGTTTTTATCACACATACCATTCTCCTTTTTTACATTTTTAATGAAAGCCTCAAGATCTTCTTTAGAATAGATCTTACCATCAATTCTAAGATTATATGATCCAAGATCCATATCGCTAAGAACTTTTTCTAGTACTCTCAAACGCTCTTCTAATGTAGCTTCTTCTGGGAAAGTGTAACGAATAGTATTACTAAAGAAATTACTATATCCTTTATAATACTCGTTATTATCCTCGTCGCTAGATTCATAAAAATACTTACTAGCTACACAACTATTTATACACATGCAAATTGCAATTACACTAATTGTAGCAGCTAGGCAAATGCTAATGATTGCATCAGTTGACATTAAAAGTCATCCTCCTTATCAATAAGACCTTCCATCTCTGCATTCAAATCAACTTCGCTGATCTGGTTTGTCCTATCAACAACAGGAATCTTAATACCACTAATCACATCAAGAACTTCAATTTCACCTTTTGCAAACATCTTCAATTTCATCCTTTCATCATCTGATAATTCTGGGAACATTAACCCAAATATCTTATCTTGGTTAACACTCTTAATTTCGACGCTATCCAAATCCAATTCTTCAGAAGTACCCTCAGTTAAGTTAACTGGTTTATACTTTAAGAAGACATTGGGTTTGGTTATGGCGACTGCTTCGCTAGATACTATGAGATACATTTTATCATCATCGATAGCTTCCTCCTCACTGTCTATTAAAATTGGTTTCATTTCTGGGTAAGTATGTCTATTAATACTACCAGTTTCTGGGTTTACTTCAACGTATGACGGGATACAGTTTTTACTGTATAACTCATCCACATTGAACATATAACTTGACCCAGTAGTATGAAACCTGCCACGATCATAGCAAATGTGACAATCTCCAGCGATAATAACATCATATGGATCAAATACATGCGCATCCTCCTCTACTATTCCTGCGAACTTATTTTGGTCTATAGTAGTAAAATGACTAACTAAAATTTTATTTCCTTTGAAGTTATCATTTTCAACTAATTCTTTTACTTCCAATAGATCAGCTAATAACATCCCAGAGTAAGGAATTAAGTAAAGTCTTGTATTAGCTTCAGTATAACTATTATAGCTAATGAAGAAATCCCTTCGTAACTCTTCAATAATAGTGTAGCTTTCAGCTGCATAAAGACTTTTCTCATATTCTTCCTTGAAAATACTCGCTGGACAAACTCCGTCGATGCTAATCCTGTCATGATTTCCAGGAATAAGTATAAAACGAATTTCATTAGGATTGTTAATCCTAATGCTATTAAGAGTATCCTTAACCCATAAGAGATCATTTGGCCTAGGATTGTCGCTATCCCAAAGATCTCCAGCAAACACGTATGTGATAGCATCATGATCACCAAACCTCTCTCTATGAGTTTTAGCTATATCCTTAACAATGTATGCCCAAGAGTCTCTAATCTTTTGGGCATACATTTTATTCCTACGATTAGCTCCAATATGACAATCTCCCATAATATAAATCATGTTCTAATAGCCTCCTTATGTTTTTATTATAGATTATATCATAGTTACTCATATTAGTCTAGCCCTTCTTGGTTACACAATTTTAAAAAAAGATTACGTTCTTTCCAGAAGGTTACATTACATTTGTTTAGCTTATGGTTATAGAGTGGACAGGTTTGACAGTCATCTTTGAACTGATTATGAATTACACCTGCTTCTCTAACTGCATCAGCTTTTTTATCAAGAAGTGGTTTCTCATCAAATGAAATATTTTTAACCCAATCGTCCATACTATAAACGAGTGCTGCACACTCGAAAGTGTGCAGCACTTTGATATTGAGCTTACATCCTTGGCATTTACCCGCACAAGGATAACTCAAAATGTCCTTTATATCTTTAGTTCTCATCGTCGGATACATCAGGATTTTCAAGTTCAATTAATTTAACATTTTTACAATCAACAAATTTATCTTTATATTGCTCGACTTTTGATCCACCGGCGAGACCTATAATAATCTGATGGTTTTTAGATAGTTCTCTAATAGTATCAAAATCACGCTCTGGAGTATACAAATCTGTCAAGAAAACGATAAGATTAGTTCTGCCTTTTTCAGCAGTCATAATCATTCCTTCTGACAAATCAGTTCCTCCGCCACTAGGAATTTCAAGCGACCTCAATTTACTGGTAGTAATGTTCTTATAGTCCTGCACAAAATCAGTATCCCACAAGAGCATATACTTTACTTTACCAATAAAGGAACAAATTTTCGAGATATTTCTAATAGCGTTAACGATATCATCTGACATAGACCCAGATACATCAACCATAACAGAAACATCTTGATAAGCATCCCTTCTACTGCCAGGGCAAATCTCACCAAATCTTCTGTTAGGTCTAATCCAAGTCCTCTGACGATAGGCGGTCTTATTACAGACTCCACCTGTAAACTTACCAATAATCCTTTCCCATTCAGACTTAAGCTTCTGAGGTTTTGGAAGTTTTAGCTTAATTATCTTATTGAGCTGGTGATTGTTGCCAAACATCTTTGCAGAAGATTCTCCAACAGCTTTTTCAAAATCTTGAAGAACCTTATTAACTGCATTATCAATTTGTTCACTATCACCAATACTAGGATTCATCCCAGTGTTGTTAGGATCACTATCAGGATTATTTCCATTCTCAACAGTAGTTGCTGATGAATTACTATTACCCTGACCATCTCCAGCACTACCGATCCCAATACTAGGCGGATCTTTAATATTTGCCTCCATCCATTTATACAGATCTTGCCAAATATTATGATCAGCTTTCTTTAGGAAACCACTAATATATTTTCCAATATCTGCAGAGTCCTCAATTTCTGGAATTTCGTTATCTTCCGGTTCTTCAGGTTCTTCAGGTTGAGGATTAGCAGCGGCTTTCTCTGCAGCTTCCCTGAGCTTTTTAGCAATTTCAGACAGTCGCTTCAGAATTTCTTCCTTTGAATTATGCTGATTTTGTTCTTCAACATATTCAGTAACTGTCATACTATTATACTTCATAAACTCTGGGAAGGTAAACAAATATGAATTAATCTGGGCATCCATTGCAACATTCTTAAGTTCATGATTAGGATATTTCTTTCCTGTATAGCTCATATGCCTGAAGATAATATGACAAGCTTCATGACTAAGCAGAAAAGAAAGATAATTTATCCTATCATCAAAGTCTTTAACTTTACTTACAATATCTTCATTAAAGTAAATCGCAAGGTAATTGTTGACCCAACGAACATATGCGATACTTCCTTTCATATATTCGTTGGGTCTAGCAAATACGGGAATCCTTGCGAGGACATAATAGATAAAGAGTTTGAAATAGTCAGTTTTAAAACTAGTAACAGCTCTATCTCTAATCCTACGGATTGCTTCGTCTGCTAGACCCAGATTCATTCTATCTTCTCCTACTTACTTCTTAAAGTTCTTAGGGAATTTGTACTTATCAGCTTGCTCAAAATCAAATGTCTTGATGATATCAAAGTTATCATCGTAAACATCGATCTGAGGAGAACCATTCTCCATATTCATCTTAGCTGCGAAAGTATAGAAGAAGATATGTTCCTCACCCTGAGGATCGGTTTCAATAACACAATTACTATACTCAACAAAGTTAAACGGATATTCAGAACTATGCTTGTTCATAATATTTCTTGTAAACTTCCAGGCTTCTTTCAGAAGATGGACAAGACAACGACTATCATGAACAACCTGAATATCGTTAATCATTTCATCCTGAAGCATACGATTAACGAAATCCAATTCATACGACTTATCTTCACAATAACAGATAACATTAGCGTCTCTGATAACATCCTGAACATCAGAGAAGCAATGATAGAATTCATCCCTGAACTCTTTATTCTCCTCTGTTTCAGTAAACAAGTTGTCACAGATACGAGTCATCTTAGCAGAACTTGAGACAGGATTACTCACCAACGCAAAGAAGTGCGCGTTGGGAATCAAATGAGTATATACTGCCTTTACAATTTTATCAAGATTACCGAGGCCGGACTTATTAGCAGGAAGAGCATTATTAAAATCATCAATAAACTTATCATCAATAACCATAATTCCAGCATAACCAGGCATAAGAATACCACGATAATTGTACGTCATACTAGTTGTCCTCCTCTTCGTCATTGGACGCATTCATAGCAGCTTCTGCAGCAGCAGCACGTTCTTTGTGATTCTGCTTATATACCTTCCTAATATTATTAAGCCTCTCAATATACTGATAGAAATTAGCATCATCACTATTAATCTTCACCTTAGTAAGAACTTCTTTAGTATGCTCAGGGAAGATATTCATATAATTCTCAACCCACTGGAACATACTATCCAATTCTTCATTAGACAAAGATTCAGCGTTGCTCATAGCATTAAGAATATCTGCTTTTCTCTTAAGTACATTACTAATATCCATATCTTTCTTAAACAGATCAATCAGATTACTAAGACCTTCATCACTTTCAAGGCTAACAATAATTTCATCAGTGTGTTTTGCAACATACTCCTTTCCAATAATACCAGAGCACGCAAGCAAAACTACATCTTTATCAAAATATCCATGATGAGTTTTGTTATACTCTTTAGCTACCAAGATCATATCGATCATTTTAGTAAATGATCTTGCACACGCAGGCTGAGGGAATTCAAGCTGCTTATTGGTCTTAACCAGCTCTTCTTCCATACTGTTAATAAGATGCGGAACATTTCTTCCAGTATTTTTCAGCCAACCCTTCCACGCATTAAGATCATTACCAAGCTGGATCTTGCACATACGAGAACTTACTGCCAAGTCCTCATAGCTAGATACCAAGTCATAATCTGACGTATCGGGATTACTGGCGGTCATGCACCAACAATCTTCAGGAAGTTTGTGCTCGTGCAATACGCCATTCAAAAGCATAGGCATCAATGCATTAATTACAGACTTATCAGTTCTATTAATTTCATCAACAAACAACAATGTATTAGGTTCAGTAGGAAACCATGCTGGCCTGGACCAGTGCATTTCATCCTCAACACGATACGGAATGCCAATAAGGTCCTCTACTGACTGAAGAGCTGCATTAATAGTTACTAACTTCTTTCCATGTTCCTTGGCAATCTCTTCAGCCATAGCGCTTTTACCACAACCTGTAGTGCCAACTACTTCAGCAGTGGTTCCAGCCATAAGACACAGCACAACAGCTTTTTTCACATTCTCACGAGTTTCAATCATTTGTTAGTTTCCTCCATCAGGAATACGTTATTAAATAAATATTAAATTAAGCAACTTAATTAAATACTTAACCTCCCTTTCTGAACTTAATAACTCCGGAACACTTATAGTATATATATACAAATTTTTAGATAAAATAAAGGCCTAGATAACTTTTATGCTATCTAGGCCTTTATTCAGTTAATTAAACATCTTGTCGATTTGATCGATATCAGCTTCGTCAAAACCAGTATCTGGGATAGGATAATCATCTTCTGGCATAGGAGCAGAAGGTTTCTTATACTGCCTATATGATCTTGGCTGAGGCATGTCATCGGGTGGAATAAATTTAGTTTCACGATATCCCTTATCCTCATAAGAAACATTAGAAGGAGTATAGCTATTACTGCTACCTCCGCTATTATACTTGAAGGTTTGAACATCATCAAGTACAAGCTGCTCCATAGCAATTTCACAGCATTTACAGAACATTCTAGTAGTGTTTTCATTCATAAACATAGTGAGCTTCTTATCATCTTTATTAATAGTAATGCCACAACCCATTGGATCATAACTATTCTTATAGAACTGCAGTGTAGAAGTCTTATCTTTAAATTTATGGAAAAGCTTTTCACTATAAACCTTTGGACTACCATTAGACTCAGTTTCAAATACGGGTCTACCATCTTTTTCGACAGGTCTACCAGTAGTCTTATCATACATAGGAACTTTAGTACCAAGTCTACGCAAATAATAGCTATCAGTATACTTACTAAACATTGCAAGTTCATCAGCACTAAGAGACATCATAACCTTCTCATTAGCCCAATCGCATTTAGTTTTAACTCCACCAAATGAATTAGTCTCTTGAACTCCGGGACACATCTCAATAGCGCAAGACATGTCATGACTACCATCCTTATAATATGTAGTATTCAAATTAAGCTGAAAGCCAGTATTCTTAGAATAGGTCTCCATAAGAGTTCTCTTCTCACCACGGTCGCGAACCTTCTCAGCCCTCTTGATAAACGAATCACTCATCTTCGTCTTCCTCCTTATTATTTTGTTTCTGATCCAATGCATCTGCTACATCATTAACAATATTATCCATAATATTAAACACACCAGTCATTATGAATACAAATATAGACACCCCTATCATCAAAGAACTATACTTAATACCTATATTAAAACCTAACTCTCTAAACAAATATACAGTAAAAGGATATTCACTAAACAATATCCCAAATACAAACTTATTAATAGTTGTCATTGGTGCATTCCAAAAAACATTTACAAGTACGCCAATCAAAGTTATTTTAGATAAAAATAGTCCTGCAGCTTGAACTGATTGAAATGCTATGGCTTCATCTAATAATGATTCTAGTTCTTCTTTAGTGTATCTTTTAAAATAATTATAACCAAACATTACTTAACTTTTTTATATTCCTTATACATTGCGTTAAGAAATGCTTCTGAGATAATTCCAAAAACTGCAAGCCAAATAGTAGTTGTGCTAATACTAAAGTTAAAAGGAACTCCAATGTACTTCATCAAGTTTATACCAATAGGAAGCCAATTGCTAGACATAAACAAAATGTATATACACAAATTCTTAAATGTAGCAGCAATTCCACTAGCTACAAAAATATCTTGCCATAAATTATACATCATAAAAATCTTAATAGACAATGCAGTTATAGCGCATATAGATGCACCATAAAGATTAGCTTCTTTGTTAAAATTCGACATCCAAACCAGCTCCGTTCATAGTAGTTTTAAATGTATCTTTAGTAATGGTATCAAGTGACAAGGGTTGATATGCTTCACTAATACCATCATAAAGATATTCCCATAGTCTTACTCTTTCTTTGGGATTGTCAGATTTAATGCTCATGAACTCTTTTTGAGTATCAAATGCTTCATATGCTTGTAAAGCCCAGTTTTCCATCTCTCCGAGCCTATGCGAATTAGCTCCAGATGGAGGTTGATTATGTTTTCCATATGCGCCAAGGGATCTTCCAAATATCTTATGGTCAGGTTCATGGTGTAAGTGTAACATGTACATCCAACCAACAGAGCACTTGTACGTATTGTTATTATACACTACATCAGTTTCATAGTCAATCCCTACTAAGTTTTTAACCTGTTCAAGCTGATCAATATTACAACACCTAAATGGTTCTTGAATAATCTGTAATCCATGTTCTTTTATATCTTCTATAGTATCATCAAATTGAATTAATTCTTCAAGTTGTTTAGTGTATATCTTATCTTCAGTACAATCCACTATCTCAGCGAATTTAAGAATTGCTTCAATAAACTGCTCTTTAGTATCATTATAATGCTGTTTGATATACTGATCCATAAACCAAGTTAAATGCAGCTCATAAAGTTGTCCGACATTCATTCTAGTGATAACACCTAATGGATTAAGTACAACATCAAGATGTCTACCATCAGGCAGTGTTGGCATCTTTTCGTCTGGCATAATAATAGAAATAGTTCCTTTATTACCATGCCTATTACTGATTTTAGATCCAACAGTTAAAGGTCTTTCACTATAGATAGAATACTCAACAACGCCAGTGTCATCATTGATCTTTTTAGTTTTATCAAGATAGCAATACATTTCAGTATATTTTTGTTCATCTTCAAGATAAGAGAAAACGTTCTTCATCTTATCTTCAAGCTTTTGTCTTTCAGATACTTGCTTTTTTAACCAAGCACTCATTTGAGTATTTTCTGACACAGAGTTTTTAACATAGACTTTAGATGTAAACCTACCATCACTATATGCCAATACTTCTTCAACAGTTGGAGTTAATCCAGCTAATGATTCTGTATCAACATTACCTAATTTAAAGATTACATCACCTTTATGAACAAAGTCTCCATTATTAGGAAATGGCATATACTCGCTAGAATCTGGTTTTATGTTAAACAAGCAGTCATTATTTAAATTAATCTTAGCAATATGATTGCATCTGTATGCCATCTTTTTAGCACAAGATTCAGATACAACAATTGCATCCTCGAAATTCCATCCATCCAAGGACATAAACCCAACTAAAAGATTCTTACCTAACATTAATTCGTGTGTATAAGGATTAATGTTATTAGTGTGTGCCAATGTACTTCCTTTACAGAACTTATCACCATCATTAAGACTAGTTAATAATGTTTTATCAAAATCTGTAAATGCTTTATTACTTAAGTCAATTACTTCTCCATCTAAGTCATTATACTTAACTACCATTAAGCTGTCATCTTTATAGATAACCTGACCATCATCTTTAGCTAATTTTAATGAGGAAGTATACTCTGTATATAATGACTCATTTCCAGTCTTAACTAAAGGAATTTCAGGGTTAGCTATATTTATTGCCTGTCTTTGCTGATTACAACCCATTTCAACTCTAATACCATCGTTATGACAAAGTAATGGAATCATTTGAGAAGCAGTACTTAATATACTATTAGATTTACTTGGCTTAAGTATTCCATTTTCAAAACCGCAATCCGGTACCAGATGTTGACATATTCCAATAGCAGGGCCAGATGGAGAATCTATAGGATCAATAATTCCTCTATAAGATTCGTGCAAATTTCTTACTAATGCACTACACGATTCTTTAGCAATTCCACCAGGACCATTGTATATAATTCTTGACATCATACACAATTCTCCTAAAGGATTAACCGAATCATCAAGGATTCTACGCTGATCCAAAGTTAAGACCCCAATTATAGCATCGGTAAAAACATTATTACTCTTTTTCTTTTTATTGATTTTGTGTTGCTGAGCAAGTTTATAACAAATCCATTCTGAAAGTCTAGCTCGTCTTTGGCTAATATCATTAATCTCTCTAATTGGCATATTCTGATATTCTAATCTATGTTCATAAAGATACTTTATCATATCTTTCATAGAATAGGGATTATCAAAAATTCCATTTGGAACCATAATATAATCAATAAGATCTAATACATTAAGTATCTTATCAAGTTTAGAAGCTTTATTCCAAGACTTTAATACTCTTTTGAATGCTTCACCATCTTCTAAGCTATATTTAGATTGGCTTTCTTCAAAAGACTTACATCTTTCAACATCATTAAATGGGTCAAGAAGATCTTTGAAATAATCCTTCTCAAAATTAATATAAATACATTTTTCAACTTGTAATGATAAACATCCATCCATTGGTTCAGAGCTATAATGAATATGTGGCTCATTTTGAATAAACTCATCACCAAAACAGTATATCATTAAAAGAAGTAATGGCCACTTATTAGTACTAATCCTAAACTCAGTTATTTGTTTGTCGAATACAAGAGTACAATAAGTGTTGTGTATAAGTAGAGTGTTTTCATTCTTATTAAATATTGGTATATCCGATATCTGAAATATTGGAATATACCTATTACCATTGATAAGATACGATCCATTCTCATATAAAGGGATCTTTACACTAACTTTTTTCTTAGATCCATCTTCAACTACACCAACTTGTTCTGCAGTAAGTATTCTACACAGAGTTTGAGCTGTTGGATCTACTACATCCACTTTCCCGTGTTTAAATAAAGAAAAGCCTGTGGAGGCTAATATATTTTTAGTAATAGTCTCCACATTATCTATCTGCTGTTGTCGTATTTCGTAGATGTTGTCTTTAGGTGTTTCAAATGGGATAATGCTATACAAAGCTTATTCCCCCTTATCTTCAGGCTCCTTTAAATCTTTTTCTTCAATAGGGAAGTCTGCAATAATGCTTTCATTAAAGGTATCAATTTCCTTAATGTTTAAAAGTGAGATCTCAGTAAAAGTATCTTTATACTGTGAGTTATGAAGTATCATATTAATCTTTGCAGTAAGCCACATTGTAAAGCTCTTACCCAGTACTTTATCATAAATATCTCCGAGCTTATTTTTGAATTCTTCTTTCTCAATATACTCGGTAATATTAAAATTAAGCATAGTACTTCCACAACCCTTTGGCTTAATCTTTGGGTTGAAGTTAACAATTACACCAAGTCTACGTTTAGTAGCATCACTTAATGTAATAACAACATCACATACTAACAATGTATCCATTTTGTGTACTGGCATATTTAATCATCCTTTCTTAAATAAATAACGCTGATCTTAACAATGAAAAGTCTTTTACTTCTTCTAATTGAGGTAATCCCTCATTTAAATACTTTTTAAGATGATATGAAAACCTTTCAAAAGCTAATGCTTGTTCAGGCATCATACTAATAATCCTATTTAGACCAACAAATTCATACCCTTCATCTTGATGAAGTCTATATGAATTATAATGATTACTAGCACTTCTGCAAAGCATAGCAATTATTAGCTCAAAGTTTACTAAGTCTATTGTAGCACAAGATCCATATATGTCAATTATTTGATAGATATACTCTTGTATACTTAAATCGGACTTGTTATTCTTGTAGGGATTGTTAAGCAGAGTTGATAATGTTGTAACTGCATTAACAACATCTTTAGATTCAATATTAACTTTAGCAATCTTCTGCCCTGAAATAAACTTATAGCAATTAGGATCATCACCATATGGTTCTATTAATGGATCAAAGTTTTCTATATTGGTAAGCTCACGTTCAACCCCATCAATATCAAATATTACTGTATCATTATTAGTCATAAACATACCGTCAACTTTAGCTCTCCAAACGCCATTTTTCATATCAAAAAATTCCTTAAACTCTGTTGTCGGATCATCTACAGAACCACTAGTATGTTTAGTCCTAAGTGTTAACTGGGTTGTTCTTTCACCTAACGACTGGGCAGCTATAAGACCTATTAAATGAGATTTATGAACATTAAATAAATCACCATAGCATCTTTTACAGATTTTACTGTCAGTACATGTAATAGGTGAATATAAGTCTATTACCTTACCAATATATTCTTTATAGTTATCATCTGTGATCTTTCCTTGTTTAGTATATCTACCGTGTAGCATTTTAGCTATCTTTTCATCTCTTACATAGAACTGAAAGGTCTTATCTTCATCACAATGATCCTTATCAGATAATTGCAATGGAGATAATAGATAAACTAACTTTCTAGTAAGATATCCAGACTTAGCTGTGTTTTCAGCAGTATCTATTAATCCTTTTCTACCACCATAACAGGTAGTAAAGAATTCTTCTTTAGTTAACCCGTCCAATAAGGAATGAACAACCGGATCAGGAAGTATCTTACCAGTAACATCGCTAATATACCCCTTTTCCGAAGCGATCTGTCTATATTGATCCCAATTACCTCTAGCACCACTTCTAATCATAAGAGTAGCACTATTATCTTCTACGGTATCTGGGTCAAAATGCTTAGGATCTTTTATTATAAAATCTTTAACACTAAGTGTTCCGAAGCTATTACTAAACCCTTCTCTGCACAACACATCCATCATATAAATCCAATCATAACTATTGATTACTTTTTCAGCATAATCTATAAAGGCATGAATCTTCTTTTTTACAAGTTGTGTATTGAATACTTTAAACAACTCTAAATTATTCCAAGAAGATTCTGGTATAGCTTTTTTAAATAACTCAATACGTCTTTCAGTGGTGGGTATTCCAAAATACTCAGTTTTAGCTGAATAGTCTCCTGAAGTAATTTTAGCCAAACCCATAACTTCGTCCTGTTTAAATGTATAAGTTATTTCTCCATTAGATGGTAATCTTTTATTAGATGTAATCCACATCTTTTCAGCAGCATCTTTTATTGAGATACTACTAGGCACATACATGGCCATCTGATCCCCATCAAAGTCTGCGTTGTACCCATCTGTAACTAAAGGATGTATAGTTATAACATCATCCCAAATAACGTCAAATACTTTGGAGGATTGGAATGATGGCCTGTGTAAAGTAGGTTGTCTATTAAGAAACACATATGTTCCAACTACTATTTTTTTAAGTATTGACATTATTGATTCCTTTAAATATGGCTTATCATAATCCCTCAATACTTGTAATGGACTTATGTGATTTTCTTCAGCAACTAATCTTAATACTTGTGGTTTATATACTTCTTTAGCAATTCCATAAGGTATCTTACAATAACCTAGTGGTAGATTTGTTCCATCTACTGTAATAACTGCTCTGCCACTATAATCTATTCTTTTCCCTAACACACTAGATCTAAGAAATCCAGTCTTCTTTTCAAATTTGCCAAGTAGAGTTTTAAAGAGCTCATCTACCTTATATTGTATGGAAGTGTGTGTTGACTGGAAAATAAATGGTGCGTACTCAATATCAGCTAATTGCCTAAGTATATTAGTATACTTTTCATTTAACTCATCTGAAAAGAATTGTTTCTCATCATTAGCAGATTGCATAAGTGGTCTAGTTTCTGGTGGTATAACTGGAACATAATGAAGAAAAAGATACTTCTCATATTTACTTACAAATTCTTTAAAGTTATCGGAGTGTTCCATTAGATATGGATATACTATATCCTTAAATGCTTCTGGTCCACTCTCATATCCGTCTTCAGTTCTGGGTCCAACTATTACTTTACCAGAATCATCAGTTTTCACACCGATTCTACCAAGTATTAGTTTACTAATTTTTAACTTACTAATAGCTTTAGATATGCTAATCTTATCTAACATATCTAATAGTATTGGATTAACTATTACAATGTTTTTAGGTATTTCTATAGCTGCAAATGTAGTTCTTCTCTTATCACATGTATCTACAGTAACTCCGCAATATTCACAGGTTAATCCTATATGTTCTTTACCATGAAGTCTTCCACAGCTACATGTATAATCTTTAACTGGTCCAAAAATAACTTCACTAAATAACCCATCTTTATGGAAGGATCTAGCTCTATACATTATTTGTGGGGATTTAACTAGTGGCAATTTACTACACCACTCATTTATATCAATAAGTTCTAGTTTCAAAATAAGTACTCCCTTCTAATAGGATACTTATTATTATATACTAAAAATTAAAAAAGTCAAGTGGATGGATGTGTATCCACCCACTTGAATTATATTATTTATTATTTTTTCGTCTATTACAATCTTTACAAAGCATTTGAAGATTGTCTTCGCTTGTATGGCCGCCAAGACTCCACGGAATAATGTGGTCACCTTGCATATCTTCAAATTCAAATTTCTTACCACAAATCGGACATATATGATTTTGTTTCTCATAAACACGTCTTTTCTGATTTTCTGTAAAAGATCTAATAGACAAATATTTCTCATAGTTAATACTTCTATCAGAAAGAAGATATGGAATAATGCCAGAATGTTTGGTTACATCATCATCTTGCATAAGTTCAGTCACTTCTTTAGAAAGATTGTTTACATCATAATAATTATCTTTATATTTATTATAAAGTAAACCCCAATCTTGGCAATCTGTAACACCTTTTATTTTTATCGGGAAAAGATCTTTAGCCCAAGTGATTACAGCCTTAAAGTATCTCCACAATTCACTCGCATCTAAATCATGTTGATGAAGAGCCATATACTCTTCAATTGAAGACACATTAGTCTTATCAACTATCCAAGCAAGTACCTTTTCAAAATATTCTTGCCTAATTGAATTACCTTTAACATATCCTTCAGAAAGTTTATATGCTGCACAACCCTTTTTAGAAAAATACAGCTTTGCATCAGATACCCCAGGGCCACAATATGCAGCATTCCTTAATTCTTGACTGGTTAAAACAGCATTAGCTATATTAATAGTTTTAAACCAATCTAGTTTTTGAGCTTCAGTACCTTCACAGATTTCGATAAGTAATTCATAATTCAAAATAGAATTTTTCTCTTCATCAGATAAATTATGAAAATATCTTGCGTTTCCGTCTATAACAACTGCAAACGTATCCGTCACAAATTGACAAATCGAAATAGTTCTTTGCTGTCCATCAATCAGCTCATACGTATCATTGCCTTTATCATCAACATTTTTAGACCAGTACATTGCATTAAGTGGCCTGTGTTTAAAAACTGATACAATAACTTCATTTCTTTGTTTTTCGTTATATACAAACTCTCTTTGAAAATTAGGTCTTATAGTAAGTTTACCATTATATCCAAAAACACCATCATCCCCAAGATCAACATATCCATTAACTACTTCAGATACTTTAATAGATTTTGCCGTATAAGTCATATCTGCAGCCATTATAATTTTCCTCTACTTTCTTTTTATAAAAATTCTAGTATACAATCTCTTACCATTAATAACCCCGCATCCGCCTCTATCTTCATCACTTTGCTTATACTTTAATTGATTGTCTAATATATGTTTAGGGCAACATGCTTTAGTATTACCACTAGCTTGCCACACTATTTCAAATTGATCTGGACAATATTTATCTATAAACGATATTGGAACTCCCATTATGCCAATATAGTTATCAGGAATCTTGTCAGTTTTATCTACATTAATAGCGTCAAAATTATCATATTTAGGATATTCTTTTGGGTCATATGTTGCATATAACTTCAATTCCTGATGTCGTTTATTATGGTCAAGATTTGTGAACCAACAAATATTACCAAGTGATTGATATCTAATACCATCTTTCTCAATCTGATTATCTCGCTTAGGAGCATTATTAGGTATTTTAAAAGTCATGCTTTTATGGGCAGACGCACCAAGCCATATTTTATCATATTTAAATAGTGGAAATATCTCTTTACACACTATAGCATTTTGATTTCCTATAATTAAAAATTTTTTATCGTATTCTATTAATTGCGCTAAGTATTCTCTAAACAAACTAAATGGAGGATTAGTTACAACTATATCTGCTTCTTTTAAAAGATCGATGCATTCTTGATTCCTAAAATCACCGTTAGATATCAATGGGGTCGTTGTACAAAATGAAACATCATTATCGTTACCACCACAATATTCTACTTTATATGTAGGTTTTTCTTTATCATAATGAGTAGCTATAAGTTTCTTTAATCCTAGTGCCCCAAATAATAAATGAAAATATTCCCAAAAAGCTGAACTTTCATCATCACAATTACACAATACAATTTTATCTTTAAAATGAGATTTATAATAAACTAATTCGTTTTCAACATCTATTCTCTGTGTATAAAATTCATCGTTTTTTTCTTTTTTAGCTTTATGCAGTGTCTTAATACTATTAGCCATATTTTAATAAAAACACTCTCTCTTTCTTATTCTCTATTTTTTTTTACTGTGAGATAGTGGTAAGTGCCACTATCTCACAAGTATTACATCTACTTTAAACTATCAACAATTTCATTTACACAAAAACTATCAAGATTAGTTAAGTTATTCTGTGTTTCTTTTAATTCATCTTCTACACTTTGCAGTTTCTTTTCAGCATTACAGATCTGCTTAAGATTGTACTGCATAAGTGTATCAGTTAACTCATCAGAAATACCAAGCTTCTTTTTAACACGATCCCTTGTCTTATCATTCAAAGGATTCAAGTAAGGCTTCATCTTAATCAGCCAATTAGTAAGATCAATTTTATCTTGAAGAACTTTAACTGCCTTATTAAGATGATTCTCTACAGCTTTCTTATAATAACTATAGGTAGTTTGTACAATTTCAGGCAAGCTGTAATGTCTCACAATTTGCTTATTGTGAAAAATCAGCTCACATTTTAACTTACCCTTAAGCTCTTTATTCAGATCATAACTATCAATGTTTTTCCCTCTCGGTAAAGATACTTCAACATTTGTAGTATCCTTACTAAGATCTGTAAGGGATGCATCTTCAAAAGAACTTAACAAACCCCTGGGTGAATTTTTCATCAAAGGAAACTCTAATATATTAAACGACTTTTTATCCGAAGCTGTTACATATCTAGCAACTGTTTCAATAGTTCCAACACCTTTACTATACAAATCAGCTGGGCACGGAACTTCAATTGTTCTATATTGGACTCTAACTGATTGAGTTTTCGGATTCTTTAAAAGTTCAAGAAGATCTTCCATTTTAAACTTTGGAAGATAAAACGCTATACAAAATCCTATTGCATATACAAATGTTTCATAGTTTGTCAAATGACAGATATTAAGCGGAAACGGTGTAGGCAAATACTCCGGTTCTTTATTACCCAAATCATTGATAAAATATGGAACATCGTCTATATACTTAAAAGCTAATTTCAATATTCGTGGATCCAACATACATTCTGTATATCTAGTAGCTGCGGCTTCAATTGGATCCAATCCGACATTAGATCCAAAATTACCTTTGCCTTTCATTAACCCATCTCTAACCATCCCTTCAATACATCCAGCGATTGAAGAATCACCGTGTGGGTGAAACTTTCCCATAGTCTCACCCACAACTCGTGCAGTCTTAGTTAATGAATCTTTAGCTACCAGGTATGTTGCATATAATGTTCTTCTCTGTACTGACTTAAGCCCATCAGCTTCGTAGCAAACTACTCTACCATCATCAATATTAATATATCTTCCGTATTCTGTGTAGTTTGCTTTTACAATGTCACTAGCCGCTTTTTGCGTTATATATGCCATTATAAATAGTTCCTCACGTAGTATTCAAGTTCTTCTTCAAAGTTATCCATCATGATATCACTATTTGTTTCTGCTGAACCTTGTTCAATATCTGACGAATATCTTCTCAAAGCAACTAAAGTACATAACAAATCATGATCAGTTCTTAATTGAAGATCTACATCCTGCTTCTTTTTAAGAATAGCTTCGTAGTCACTATCTTCAAGTTTTAGATGTTTTTCAATGTCTTTAAGCTCATCAGGGGCCATATACAATGTAGAATCAGTATATCCTAAACATCTTAAAATTATCTTATTAATACTATCTTTTTGATCCTGTGTAATCATACGTTAATCACGGCCCTTCTACAAAACTGTAATTTTTAGCCTTAAATTCACTATAACCATCTGGAGGAGAATCCTCAATACTAATCAAATGCCACTTCCAAGAACCTACTCGATTTTCATTAGTGCCACTATAATCTCCACCACCTCTACCATTACCAACCGCAGTAAGAATAGGAAGTGGATCAATTATACCCCAAACATTATACTTACTCGCATTATAATACTTATGCATATCAATATAACCCTTAAGAGTATGATTCACTAAATAACTGTGCTCATAATCAATTGGGGTTCCTGGGGTTGTATCATTGCTTCTACGACTACAAGATCTCCCCCAAACAAATTTATAGGTTGGGATACTAGGCTGCTTTTCTTTAACTCTATTACTTCTGAAATAGAATTCATCACCTTTTTCATTAGCATAGTCCCCAACCCACAATACTCTTTTAGGGTTCTTATAAATTAAACTATGAATTTTTACCATAAAATCAGTATCAACAAAACTATGCTCAGTTAGCTTTAAGCCGTCATCAAAATCTAACGGATAATACACTTTCTTATTCCAACCACGCTCTGACCCTATAACGCTCTGATAATACTGACCCACAAATTATCCTCCTTACAGGAAATTTTCACACCTAGGCAATCCACCATCCCAATACAACTGTATATTCTTATTAATTAAAATAGTATGCTCATCAAGTAGAGGATCTATGTTAAATCCTTGATCAAAAACTCCTTCAAAGTAATCCTTATTAAGGCAATATACAAAGTCAGAGTCCTTTTCTCTATTTGATGCAATATAAATTACATATACCCCATTAGTATCTGTGGGCATGTCTACTAGAGCATAATTACCAAATAACTGTATCTTATGTCCATTAAACATACCCACGCCAGTCTTATTTACATTTACTCTTTTCCAATCATAGATGGCTTTGTGCTTCTTACAATATACATTTTTACTACCAGTTCTCTCTTGCATCTCTTTGCAATACTTGCACTCTTCCGGTTCTATGGTTTTTTTAAGAGCAACCTTCTGAATCATATTCTTACTGAAAGTGTTAAAGTTCAATATAAACTGCATTAAAGTTTCTGGCCTGAATTGCAGTTTATGCTTTGTAATATATTCCTTCGCATTAATTACAATATCTTCCAATAATAATCATCTCCTAACTAAGAATTTACAAACTTTTCCTTTCTGGCCTTCTCCCAAGAAAGATCTGTTTCTTTCTCGATTAATTTAGCTAAATCTATAAGTCTAGAACAAACCTCGCTTGCTAAATCTAACTTAGTGTAATCAGAAACTTCTTTTCCTAAATTATACCCTACTTCAAGCCATTTGTCAACACGAGTTTTTATATCAGTAAAAGATGTCCTAGTTCTAGTTGCTTGACCTTGTGATTTATTTAGGCTTTTAAGATTATGTTCTTTAGTATATTTACTACGATATTCTCGTCTATTTAACTCACTTGGAGTTATCCAATGCCATCCGCCATCTTTTTCCCAAATATCAATAACCATATTATTAAAACTTTCTGGCATTGGTACAGCATTTTTATAATAATCCTTAATGTCTCTGTTAATTGTATTAACAGCAAACTCTAGATCAAATTCTTCGTTTGGATCAGTTATATCAACTTCATACAGCAATATAACTAACGATCTAGCGCAATTGCCCTGCTCAGGAACTATATTATAAAACGTTTCAAATAACGGGCTAATCAAGCTAAATGTTTTCATATCAATAGAATTTAAAACTGTAGATTGATTAGTAGCATTCTGTTTTTTATCCCTTGAAAAAAGTGGCATACATCTAAGATTTGTGTGGATTTTAAGATAGTTATTAATAGCTTTAGCTTTAAGACCTACGTTTTTAGAACTATTACTACCAGTATGTTTACAAAAAGAGTCCATACAGCTAAGCATAAATTTTCTTCCATTAGGCGTAGACCAGCAAGAATTATTCATCAAGTTTTTAATTTCAGATACGTCATATGTTGCATGAAACGGCATAGATAATACCCTCCTTCAAATATAGGGGGCCCTTTAATAAGGGCCCCATGAATAAACTTATGCCTATTTAAACATTAAAGCCATGACTTCTAAACGCAGGGGCAACCCAAGCTTTATAATCAATGTAGATTTGCGGATTATAAGTAGTTTTGAAGTTATCCTCAAAATCCCAGCTAAATTTAAGATCATCAAGATATCCACATCTACTTCTATATGGTTCCGGCATTTTATCTACTAGATTATATAACTCAGCAGTAAGGGAATCCATAGCCAGCAAAATAAACTGTAAACGACACATATTGAACGTTCTTCCAGAGTCTTCGATAATTTTATCATACTCAAGAAGTTTTAAGATGTCGTATTTACTAAGACCACGGCCCAAAGATAAATTTTCGTAACAATTATTTTGATAACCTCTTAACGAGTCTTTTTCAATTGTAAAGTAACATCCTTCAGGACCTAAGTACATGTTCTTATCCATATCAGCACACCAATTAAGATTATACGTATAACCTTTATTATAATACTTGCCACCGGTGGCTGGGTTAACATAGAGTCTCCTGGTAATTTTAAAACCCAAATCCATGAGACCTCCCCAGATTCTTTTAAATCTTACAGGCCAAGTTTTATATTTAGGGCGATCGCATCCATTGAAAAACACGAAGTTAAAATATGTCTTTCTAACAATGCTAACTCCGTTCCAAACAAAAGGATCATTAATATCACGGTCATTAAACACTTCGAGAGCTTGCTTTCTGCCAAGAATTAATGGTGTTGGCAATAACTTAACAATATTTGTAAGCTGCAAGATATCGACAGAAATACATCCGGTCAGTTCTCTAGATAATGTATTGTCTGTATGAATAAAACGTGTAAGTGCGCCTTCAGTCATTTTATTACTCCTTTTCAATTTTTTCAGATATATTATATTTATTAATTATCACCATAGCCTTCGTTATCCACAATACAGATTCATTAAAGCTAAGATCCTTAAAGTCAGGCTTAGCATCTAACGTCCCATCATAGCCAGCATAATACATATCTTTAGCCAGCTTAAAGATAAGATCTTTATTCTCAAAATTATACGACTTTTCTATTTCAGGAGTAATCCATTTACGTCTAAACCACTTGTCTCCTTTCAACTCCTCATAATGATTAAGCCAATCACGACACATGTCAAATACATTATTAATTACATTTTCTACTGGTTCGTTCATAATCTTCAAACCTGAGTTTGCAAATATGCTTACGATCAATATCCCTAATAACCACTCCTTCAGATTTGCCAAACAGATCACTGTACTCTTTCTTATTATCGGGAGTTCCGATCACTGCTTGGCTTTTGTTAAACTTCTTTATCCATTTATAAGTTACACCAAAATCAGTAGGAAGATCCTTAGCCCTGATTCTAGTTAATTCAGGAGTTCTTTCCAACTGAAATTGAGTACAAAAGATATCCAGTGCATTATAATCATACCAATAATCAGTACTATCAGATTTCCATCTAGAAATATCCGAAATATCTTTTTCTAACAGTTTTTCAAATTCAATGCAAGGAATAACCCTAACATCAAATACCCTAAATTTACGACTGGCCAAAGTATTAACACTACAATATTCTTTACTACCATTAGAGATATTATAGCCATATACCTCACCAAATACTACCATTACCACATCACTTTCAACATCATCAGCAAAGCTTTTGATCAAATAATCACAAGAACTCAACACAGTGTTAACTGTAGAATCTGTGATAATTCTATCACCTTTAGCATGAACAATATTCGATCTAGTTCCTACCAAATAATCATCATTGGTAAGGATAAGTCTCATATTAGTTCCATCGACTTTTTCAGTTACCTCAAGAATTGATTCGGGATCAAATTTATTTTCATCATATACTTCATTAAGTAGACAACCTTTAGTACCAAGCTTATGATAAGTAAGAATACTTGGATATTCAGTAAGAGTATTTATTTTTTCTAAACCAAACTGCTTAACTGCTTCGTTTAACCAAGTACTTTTAGAGCTCATTCAATTTTCTCCTTTTCTTTAACTAGCTCTTCTAATTTATCAATAACCATCCTTAAACTACTAACACACTCAGAATAAGCATCTAATTCTGCATTCACATCATCAGCAAGATCACTTCCTTGAAAGTTATATAAATCATTAAACGCCCGATCTGCTTCACATGCCATATTATGAAGTCTAACCCATTCCTTATTAGTCACAAATACTTTCCTCCTATAAATTAAGGACTACTTAATGTAGTCCTTAACAATTTCTTGTTTGTTTTCCCAGATATGCTCAATATCTTCTAGGTTAGATGGCGTTACCTGGATCAAGTGTCTAGTATTCTCGTCAAACGCGCATTCATACAATTCCTCCGGAGACATTTCTCCAAGTCCTTTATACCTGGATATATTAGCTCCCTTTTTCCTATACTTATTATAAGTAGCGTCATCAAATATTGGAATAAACTTTTTCTTTTCATATGTTCCAAACAAGGGCATTACTCCAATATACAGATTACCGTTTTTAATAAGCTCAGATGCAAACTTACCAAAGAACGATACTAGCAATGCCGCAATATGCAATCCATCAACATCAGAATCTGAAAGGCAAACTACTTTACCATATCTAAGCTCATTCAGATCTGGGTTATTAGGTTTAATTCCAATACTGTTGAAAATTGCTCCAAGAGTTTTACTATCTACAATTTTGTCAAAACTACTATTCAACACATTAAGAATTTTACCTCTTAATGGTAGAACAGCATGCTTTGTTACATCTCTAGCTTGAAGAAGAGTACCACCTGCTGAGTTACCTTCAACTATATAGAGCTCTCTTTCTTCGAGTTTTTTACTGGTACAGTCTCGAAGATTCTCCACATTGACTTTATTACCCTTTTTACCTTTACCCAAGTTTTTACTATCTTTCTGCATTTTAACAGACTCAGCATAATCAATCTGATCTGTTACAAATTCAGAAAATTTATCTAATAGCTTATCCACATTATCTTGATTGAAGATATAGTCATATTTACCTCTACCTCCAACCAAGCTATACTTTTGTTGTCCAGAAAATGATGGATCAGATAGTTTCGCTATCAACAATACATTAATACCAACTACCATATCATCTTCTGACACATATTTATCTTTAGCCTTTCTAAATAGATAATCATTAAAAGCTTTTCTGATAAATATTCTGTCAGCACCAATAGTGGTCATTGGAAGAGTATTCACAATACTACTATAACTGAACTGCGTAGTTTCTGACCTATTCATATATACAGTAACTTCATCAGTAATTTCTTTACCTTCAGGAGTAACTCTTTTACCTTTAATAGTTCCTACACAGGTTTCTTTGTCAGATTTCTTCATAAAGTTAGTAACAATATCATTATCAATATACACATTAGATTCTTTTCCAGATTTATCAATTACCTTTAATGATACATTTACTTTCTCATTGTTAGCTGTAACCAAGATACATTTAAGTCTCTCAATTACATCATCTTTAGAAATTTCAACTGTATCAAAGTATTGAGGATCTGGTTTAAATTCTACTTTGGTGCTATATGATAAACCTCTAATTACATTAGGTTTAACATCTTTACTAGGACTATTATAAAAGATATATTCCTTATGAGACCTTTTATCTTTTACAGTAATGTTCAAATATTCTGACAAGGCATTTACAATTGTTAAACCTTCGCCATGCAACCCAGACTTCTGATCATAAAGATCATTATCGAACTTGCCACCTGTACGAAGATCTGTACAAATTTCAATCGGGACATCATATGTAAGACCTTCTTGTCTGATTGGAATGCCTCTACCATTATCAATAACACTATAGACTCCTTTCTGATAGTCTAGTGTCACAATAATAGTATCAGCTTTTTTACTAAGCAATTCATCTGCTGCATTATCAATCACTTCTGTCAGTAGATAAAACGGAGTAGTAGTATCTCTCACATAATGTCCGGGCCTAGTTTGAATATGTTCAAATTCACTCACATGTCTTATCGCCATTATCAAGTTCCTTTCCTAAAACACTCTCTGGCAGTGAATCTATAGATGGAAGTTTCATAAACTCACATACCAAAACATTTTGACCAAACACATCATAGTTGGTCTTAGTTATACAGTACTCTCCAATAATGCTTTCTTCGTTAATCTTATAAATATACGCATCTTCTTTATCTACATTATTAAAATCAGCAACCTCTTGAGCTTGAATAGACCTAATTATAAATTGAATTATTTGAAGTGCTGGCGCAATTCGGGAGTTTATATATTCAGCTTCTTCTTCTGATTCAAAGTTTTCAACAGGAATTGTATCTGGAAATACTTCTTCTATGGTAGCCATATTAGTAGTTAGCAAAAATCTAGCACCTATAGCATATTGCTCAAGTAGTAGCTTTTCAGGTATAGTGTAAGTTCTAAAGTTATTACTTACATACTTCCCTTCATTTATACTGCTAAAATATTTCAGTAACTTCTTAAGTCCTTTTACTGGATCATATTTTCTAAAAGACTGAAGTACTATTGGCTTATAATCACTAGCTTCAAGTTCTTTTACATCACTAATTACAGGTATTAGAAATGTGAAGTTAGAACTTTTAGGAGTAGCTTTCAAATATTTTTCATCGGGTCTACTAATCATGTTTAATCCCACAGATATCCGAAATAGTCAATAAACAACTGAAGTCCCTCATCAACTTCTTTTTGGTTGTCGAGATATCTACTAGAAGAATCTTCCATAGACATAATATCCCACGACTTAATCATTTTGTCAAGCATATTATCCCAAATTTCTTCAAGTTCTTTATGAGACTTACAATCATTTTTAGGATCCATTTTAAAGCATCCGGGGATACCATGCCTATTATAGTTTTTAAAGTTGACCAATGCTCTTTTAATAAGATCTGCCAAATCATGATCCATATTCCAAGCATCACGATTAATAAACTTATTTTTTCTAGCTGCATCAAGCTGTTGGTCTAACTTATCAAACCTAGACTCCCACTTAAGTTTCCATCTTTTGTGAGACTCTTTACACATACGAAGCCTTTGTCTAAGAATCTCATTTTCTTTTTTAAGCTTTTCAAGCTCGGTCATTTGTCATCACTCCAATGTGCAATCAAAATAATGATAATCGAAACTAACATTTTGATTATACACCATTTCAAATACTTTTTCTAGTCTTCTACAAATATCATCTTCAATACAAAAACCATATGAACAAGTTTTTATAATATTATCATTAAAAGTTCGTAAATCTAATATAATTGCAATCTCTCTAGAAACGTCTACTACATTATCTCTATACGATATAAAAATTTTCCAATATCTAGACATACTATATCGTCTACTATGTACTAGCATAAAACTCAAACTTATAATTTCATCCTTCATAATACGATCCATAACAATAGCATTAAATCTTTGACAATACAGCATTAACTTATTACGCTTAGTAAGTTTACTACTGTAATCCTTAGCCGATCTATACAAATAATCCCTCCTAAAGTAGAACCTTAAATCTTGGAACATTAATAGTATATATTTACAAATTTTAAGGTAACAAAAATAAAAACAAAGAGAGGTTTCCCTCTCTTTGTTTATACGCTAAATAATTACATCTACAATAGCTATTATAGCTATAATTGGATACACGACTGTAAGTATTACCTCTAAGAGGTTCTTAAATTTACTATTCGTACAAATAGATATATCATACAAGGCTATTCCGAAAAACATTATAATTACACATAGTCCAATAAACATTTTTTTTTCTCCTTTACAGAACTGCTACGACGATAGCCATAGCTTCTTTAATAGTAAGCATCTTAATAAATGAAAATGTAAACACGCTAAACATCTATGCCACCTCCTTTCTATAGGAGATAACATAAATTTTAGCTGGTCGAACGCAGCTCATTGCTGCAACAAGTTACTTATTAATATTTCGTTAGTTATCCTATCAGTTATTTCATACAATATTTTGCATGTTTCTGGTGCTGTTCCTATAAATAATAGATTAACTCCATACCTTGCAAAATCAAACACTATATTATTTTTAAAATAATGTAGATTTTGCTCTTTATATCGTTTCACCTCCTTCTTCATCTCATCACTATTCCACGCTAACCTAACAAGACTTGATGCAAAAACTTTGAGCATAGGCTTACTTAGCATATGCCCTCCTCCTTTCTCCCTATTATAGGGAAATTACACCCATTTGAAATACAGGTGCAATAGAAGTATATATATTCAAAACACAAAATAAAAGTAGACACCGCTATTACAGCAGTGTCTACTTATTTTATTTAACCATTAATATCAATGCCCATACCTGTTATAACAGCATTAAAGTATTCTCCAGCTCCGGATAACTTAATTTCAGTAGTAATGTCAGCACTTCCATTTCTTATTATATCAGATATAACCTGTCGTTTTACATCGGAATTTTCAGCAGATACAGCAAACATTTGCTTAATAATTTCTTTACCTTCATTACCATATGATAATAAGCACCAAGTATCCATTTCACCCATTCTTTGACCTCCAGCTCTAGCTTTTCCTCTAGTGGGGCTCATAGAAGTCTTAACATATCTACCAACATTTCTAGCATGAGATTTAAGTTCAGCAATCTGTTCAAGTCTCTGGAAATACATAATACCACAAGCCACAGGATATCTTGTCTTAGCATTTGGACCTAATTCTGGTATAGTCAAGTATTCACAGAATTTAGCACCAAACTTTTTACTAGCTGCAATTATTTGATCTATGCTATCCCCTTGAAATGGAGCTACTAATAATTTTAATTTACTCTGTATAGCATCTTGAACATACTTATCAAATTCACTAGAATTCATGGCCCTCAAGTTCTGAGCTATCTTAGAACTATAGGTTTTATTGTCAGTACCGTCCATAGATTTATATAAGTCTATAATAAAGTTTTCAATAGCAGTTCTTCCAGCTTTTTTATTGTACATATTAGTCAAAGTTTCAGTAGCTTTAAGCATTATTCTAGATGCAGCTAATTCATGTAACTGACCAACATTCATTCTTCCAATTACACAAAGATTTGGATATATAACTTCTATAGCTTTTCCATCTTCTGTGTGAGGCATAAGATTATCTGGAAGTATCTTAGTAATAACACCTTTACCACCATGCCTGTTAGATAACTTATCTCCAAGATTAGCTGGCATATAAGATACAAGTTCTATAATGACTTTATTACCTTTAAATGCTTCTCCATGATCGGTATATTTACCAGCATTGTTAAGTATAGCTCTTTTATCAAAGAACTTCTTTCCACCAGCCTTAGTTATAGCATCATTAGATTGGGCATAGTACTGTTCAGTATGATTAATAAGATCCATAACTTGTGATACATCACCGTTAGGGAAGAACTCACATCCAACTACTTTACAGTCAGTTGGAGCTATTAATTCATAATCATCACTTAAAGCCATATCTCCTACAATAGATTTCTTAATTCTAAGAACCGTATCTCCAGCTTTAAAAGACTGTCCAATTCTAGGGAATACTTCAATCTGATCATTTGGTAATAATGTAACTTCTGTTTTATCATTATGTAACGAAGTAATTCTCTTAGCAAATGATTCTGAAATAATAAAACCGTCCTCATAGTTATAACCCATATATGACATATAACAAGTTAAAGCATTGATCCCCTGAGTAAGAGTTGGCTTAATAAACTGATTAGATGCAAGTATTTGGAACTTATTAACTTTATCTCCAGCTTTAACTGTAGGTGTATATTCTAATGCTGCATTCTTTCCAGAGCCTGAAATAAGACATTTAGGTCTAATATCTATGATTTCATTTCTATTATCATCACCTTTTACTATAATTACCTTATCATCAACATAAGTTACTGTGCCGTTTGCAGACGATTTTTTAGCAAAAGTAGATGAGCACATAGCCGGTATAACAGCCTCAGCGCCGGTACCAATAATAGGAGCTTCAGAATTCTCAATAGGAACCGTCTGTCTAGCCTGATTGGCAGCCATGATAGCTCTAGCTTGGTCATCTGCATCTATATACGGAGTGCAGGATAACGCTGGTCCCATTATTTGAGTATTTTTAGGATTAATCTCCATTGGCATAAAACCGTGTTGTTCTGAATCATACAAATGACCTAAAGATAAGAATATTCTAGTTCCAGGGTCTCCTTCAGAAGTATCTGACGGATCTAAATTACCAAAATGAGATACTCTAACCGCTCTATCTCTAGGCATTATAGCATCAGAATTTGGCAATCCACCGGGACCAGCTATTCTAACTGCTGCATAGTTACTAACTTCTTCTATTGGATTCTGTTCCTGTAATTGCTGAAGAGCACCCTGATCTCTGAAGAATTTAGTAACAAATCCAGAGTCTACACTAATTTCTTTATTAGGATCATAAAGATGCTTTCTTTTAAAGTTACTAATCCCCTGGTCAATGCCCTTTTCAACGGCAGTTGTAATAATATCAGTTGTTCTCAAATATACATTTTCTATACTTAATTTATCAGATACAGCGCCTGAAATAGCTTTATCCGCACAGAATGGAATAATCTCCTTAAGCACAAATGGTAATTGATTGGATTTAAGAACATTTTCAGTTTGGACATCTACAATATATTTAATACACTGTCTTAAAACATACTCAGTTTTAGCAGCTCCTGTATATGCCTTTAAACATTCAAAGGCTTCTTGCGTGGAAGTTATATTCTTAAATTTATATTTTCTAAACATCAATCTTAAACCAGTCTCAATCACTCTATGATGAACATTAGTCTGATCAAAATCACAAACCAACCATTGTTCATTATCTAACTGATAACAAGTTTTACCTCTAATCTTTTTATCAGAAAGCATATGATTAACATTATAGTATCTAAGCACGCCTTCTATACCAAGTATAAGAGAGAATAACAAAGCTAATGGGATTTTAACTCCACCAACAAAGCATCTAACGTCTTCCTGTTTGTTGAATATTCCATAAAAGAAGGAAATAGATGAATAGTTAGTTCTAATTTGTGAATGATGCTTCTTAACTATAAATATAGGAAGAGTAGCCATAATTGTTGGGAAGAACCATTTGAGTCCACCAGAAACAACAAATCTATCTTCATGAATAGCTGGAACTCTAAACTTTAAAGTAACCGTTTTTCTAGAAGTTGTAATGCACTTAATATTGATTATATCAAAATCTGATTTATACATTTCTGTATCAGCACCTAATGATTGTGTAAACCAAACTTTCTGTACTTTATATCCAATCTCAGATAATCTACCAGATACTGATCTAAAGATGTCATTAACAATTTTATCTTGATATTTATGTCTTCTAGCAATAGCCATACTAATATTGTTAGTAATTAAAGAATTAACTAATTTATTATCATTAACCTCATCAATATTCTCATCCTTATCATATCCAAGTTCTCTAACAACATTCTCTTGTTTTTCAATATCAGGAGTTATCTCTGGTATGTCTCCTGGTTTTATTGTTTTCATAACATTCTTTAATACTTTAGTATTTGCAACAGCTGCCTGGGCAATATCTATTTGCTTCTGTTTATCGTTACTATTAACAGCATCTACAGCTGTAACTGCAGCTTGTGGATTTGCTCTAGTTAATGCATTTAGTCTATTTGCTAAAACAGAACTATTAATACTAAAGTTATTCATAATAGATCTTGCACTTTTGCTAATCTCTCTTACAGCAGCATCAATATCCGCCTGCCCTATAGCTTTAAGCTTTGATTCATTATCGTTAGCTTTTTTAATAGGATCCCTTTTAGCTACAGGAAGTATTATCTTTTTAACTATAGGATTACTATCATTTTGTTTATCTCCTCTATCAATAATAACATCTTGCTTAATAACTGGCTTCGGCGGTTCTTCTTTTTTAACCATTTGGAATCTATTATTGAAGGTTGGAGTAACGCCTCTAGTTTGAACATTATTAGTAGGAATATTCATTCTCATAGCAGTTCCAGCTGGGTTAGGCTGCATAGGAACCGATTGAGGGCGATTATTACCAAAGCCGAAGAAGTTCTTTATTTTACCAAACATTCCTGGCTGAGGAGGATCTACTTCTGATTTAGGAGGCATCTTTTGTAAAGACATTCTAAGATCCGCCATGGATATAGTCTTTTTCTTTTCCTCTTCCTCTTCCTCATCAACAATTCTTGTATTGATAGCATCTCTAATAAACTTAAAGCACATTTGGAATGTATTCTTCTTATCCAATGCTTTATCATAAATTAATCTAAATTGACCTTTCGATACAGAAAACAAAACTATCTTACTATATGGAACTGACATATACTGCATCTTTCTTAATTTATACAATATGTTAAAAAGATACATATCCTTCATATTAATCTTTTGTCCTAATATACTTGAATCTACGACATACAGTAATATTTGTTCATTTCCCAAGTTATTCATACTATTAACTGTATTAGCCATAAAGTTAGATGCAATTTCTACATATCTTAAAGATTCTAACTTATTCTTCATATACATCATATATGGTGTAATATCATATACAAAAGTTTTATTATTAGAGAATTGTGATAAAACTGGATATACATTAAGTGATCCATAGTTCTTTTTAACTTCTTCAGTTCTAGTTATAAGTAATTTATTAAAAACTCTCAACGATTTAGGCTGATATGCATATAACGGTGGCATATTAAGAGGAAGCCTATCAAAATAAGTTGCGCCTATTGGGGCACCTTCAACTAAAAGATGTATTATATACCCTTTTCTAGGAATCATAAGATTAGGTGCCATAGTAGAATGAAGTTTTAATGATTTAATTTGCATACTCTAATACCTCCAGTATTACGCATTAACAATATCGTCCAGATCTGATTTAATCCTAAACGAATTATCATCAGTCAATACCGCTGTTGTAAATGCTTTACTGACATTTTCAAAAGCAGCTCCTCTTCTCCAATTCTCATAAACAGCAACCTGTTTAAGACCAACTCTAAGAGGTTCTCCTTTATGATCGCATCTATATGGTATAGCAGGAGTTTTTGCATTTCTAAACAACTGGGACACAAATACCTCAAACGCCCACATTGGTACTCCTGGAAGAGTATTATAATACATCAGTTCAACCAGTTTATCTGGGTTTGTAATATTAGTTTGTTGGGCAAGTTTTTGTACCTGCATAACAGCCCCTGTTGTAGAGCCAGCAGAGTTCTTCATAGAGCCAAATATAATATCTTTTGCATAGGGAATCCTAAACGCATTGCCAATATCCTCCAAATCATCTGGATCATTAACTAATAAAGTAAAATCATATGGTAAATCAAGAACTATTTTAAGTTTTCCAGATTCAATAGTAAAGCTTTTAAATGTCATTTCACCACTAGCATTACTTAAAATTTCTTCTTTTGGTACAGTAACTATTATAGGTACCGTTGCAATAACATTATCGTGTTTATCCTGAATACAAACATTTTTAATATCAGGGTTAGATGATAAGAAATTAGCAGCACCTTTAGATGAAGTTGAGTGGAATGTCTGCATGGTTAATTGAGCTCCTCTTTCACCAACAGCTTGTGCAGCAAGAATTCCAACATTATACGATCCAAGCTTATCATAAAGATCATAAGGTAAACAATCCAAACCAAGTTTAAATGGCTCCCAATACACTGGCGAAATAATATCTACTTTCTGGCCAATGTAATCTTCTCCGTTTTCAATAATTTGACCATTCCATAGTTTTCTGTGATATAACCCATTAGCCATATATTTATCTCTAACATTAACCCTTAAAGGTTTAAATGCATGATTGCCTTTCATAGCAGGATCCAATACTATAGATGCTGCTAAATAAATAAACTGTCTAGTCATATAACCAGAATTAGCAGTCATCTGAGATCTATCAACTAGCCCAGATCTACCAGAAACTGATGTAACATAATAATCACTAGGATTAAGGCCTTGCCCGGTTGCTGTTTTAACTGGAGTAGGAATAATTTCTCCATCCTGATTGGCGACATATCCTTTAGCTACAAATGATGCTTTAATATTGCCAACTTTCTTTTCAGCTCCAGATGCTAAAAAGTCAGCTATTAAGTTATCTGTATCAGCAAATTCTTTCATAACATCTTGTGTTAGTTTTTCCAAGTTTTCAGGTATTTCTGTACCCTTAGAGAAAATTTCATCCTTTCTTTTAAGGAATTTATCATCAAGCCTATATATGCTGATATCCAATGTTTTACCAATTATAGTAGGAATTTTACACGCAGATCTAGCTAATAATCCAGCTCTATGAAATATTTCATCAGAAGGTACTTTGCCAATTAACTTCCTCAATATTTTAATAGCACCTTTACCATTAACTTGTTCTGTACACGGCATTCCAACTATAATCTCAAATATTGCTCTACCAGCAGTTGTTACAGATCCATTATATTTAACAGGAAATGCTGCATCATTATGCTCAAAAATAACTGCTTCAGCTTCTTCAACTGTATTTACAGTAGGAGGATTCACTACTTTTGGACCCTTATAATCAGCTGTAAGATAATATATACCTAACGGAACATCTTTTTTAAATTCAAATGATAAATCGTCATCACCTTTAGAAGATGAGCAATCTTTCCCAATTAATACTTTTTCTTTAGCCAACTTTTGAGCTGTACTAGTTATAGGTAAAAATATAGCCATCTGATCTCCATCAAAATCCGCATTAAATGGTCCACATATAATTGGATGTATGTGGAATGTTTCGTCGTTTACTAATTTCATATACATTCCTCTGACAGAATGTCTATGTAAGCAAGGATCTCGTTTAGCTAAAACTACTTTACCTTCCATAGCTTTCTTCAATGCATTAATGACTACTTCCTTAACATTTGCAGGAACCTCATTAGACTTTTCTTTAACTTGATCTATAACTCTACCTATATTAAGCTGAGTTGCTTTAACTCCGGCTTTTTCTAAATCATCTTTAAAATCAAATAATAAATTATGTGTAACAAAAGGTTTAAGCAAAGTTAATGCTATATCTTCTGGAACTCCTATAGTATTAGGCTCAATATTAATATCTCCAGTAATAACCGCTCTTGCCGAGAAATCCATTATCTTACCTAAAAGATTGCTTCTCTGAATACCTTGCTTACCTTTTATAAGATTAGTTAACTCCTGATATACCTGATATACTTCTTTTTGTATTCTAAGAGTAACTGATCTTAAGTTATTCCCAGTAGAAAATCTAACTACATTAGCATCATTAATTATCTGTGAGTAGTAACTATTGATAGGTGTCATTTCTATTTTATTTCTAACAATATCAACTGGCCTATACTGTGGGGGGACAACTATAAGTTTATCAATAAATGCGAATGCCTTATATTTCACAATATATCTTAATAGTTTTATTCCAGCATCAGTTACCATATTCTTTTCAATAAGTTGCTTACATATCTCTTCAGTATGCTCTATAAAAAAGGGGATACCGTAGTATCCCAATGAATTCTTTTCTATCGACTCTGTATCTGGATTTAATGAGATTTCTCCAGTAAAAAACTTTAATAAAGCAGATGCTCTTCTATCTGCTATTTCATATAACAATGGATGTAATACTTGTGTGTTCAAGGAAATAAACCCAAATACACTTCTCCATCTTGCACTATTTGGTAATCCAAAAATATAATTACTAAAAAGTCCGTTATCATCAAACTTTTCAGCTTTCATAATATTAGCTGTAGTAACTTCTTTTACATCATTATCAGCTATAAATTTATTAATATCAAGTAATAGCAATTATGTAACCTCCTTGGTTACTGTTGAGTTCCTTCTTCCTGGGATACAGTAATTTCCTCCTGCTTAGAATCAGGAGTCTTTTCTACATCAGCAGAGGTATCCTCAACTTCAAATTTTCCATCTCTTAAATCTTTTAAGTTATGGAGTGTAATATAAAAATCTGCAATAATTTTGTCAAATCTTTTCATAAGTCTTTCTTTAACAACTGCTCTACATTGCTTAATAGTTCTAACTGCAGGACCAGATTTAGCAGTTTCAATCCTAATACCAAATTGATTCCAAACTTCACTAATAGCATCCATTAAAGACATATTTAATAATACTTTAGCTTGTCTTTGCAGCTTACTCGCATCTAGACTAAAAGGAGAATTCTTTTCAGTATAAGGATACTTCTTATCAGGATCAGTAGCTTTAGGATCAACCACTGTGGTTGGATCTACATAGCAAATGCTCATATATTCCACCACAAGGTTATCTAAAGTATCGTATAATCTTTTATCTATTGCAATCTCATAAGGACGCAACAAAGTTTTAAGGTTTTCTCCTGGAGTGTTATCACTAGCTAACACATTAAACCACTTTTTAATCAACATTGACATTAGTAACATACATCCTTTCTACTTGTGAATTAATAAAATCCTTATAGTCTTCTGAAGCAACTTTACGTAAATAATCAACAAACTCATCAATAAACTTAAACCAGTTTATCTCCAATTCTTCATTAGTGTTAACATCAACATACTTATACTGATATAACACACTAATACTTTCTATAACTATTTTTTTCAAATTAGCATGATTCAAAAATTTATAGTATTTACCAAGTTCCCTACTAACAATAGTACTTTGAGCATATGCTTTTATATCATCTGATAAAGGTTTTCTATCTTGAGATATAGCAGAGGCACTAGTTAATAACTTAAGTAACTCAGTTTTATCTGGGTCATGATCTTTAAGAAAATCATAACAATATAAATTAATCAGACAATTATTGTCTAAAGAGATATGATATGAGTTGATTCCAAATATCTTAAATATCAATGGATTACATATGTTAACCACTGTTGTATAAGCATTATAGTTACTAAGTTTATTAGCAAGATCTTCATATTTTTTAAATATTGGTTCAAAACATACTTTAACTATAGATCTATAGTATATTTCATACTCTTCAATTCTATTAGTATTCTCATTGACAGAAATGTTATTGATTGTACTGTTTACAAACTTTATACCAAAATTAGTTCTTAATAACCAATCGACTTCATTCTTACATATGCTAATCATGTATGCTATAGGATTTTCTTCTGGTTTTAACGATGGTAAAGCTTTATAAATAACTGAGCTAAGTAATCTTAACGCATATCCGTCTGAAGTATAACCTGTAGTTACAGAAAGAAGATCCCATATCTTTTTACCAGATTTAGTAGGATAAGTACTCATTATAATACTGTTAATTATCTTATACAACTTATCTAACGTACCATTATTGATCATATCTCTACAGATATATTTTTGCATTTCTTTTTGTGATAACTGATCCATAGAATCATCTGTTAAATAACAAACAATAAAAAATCTAGTTCTGATAGAAGTTTTAAATAAATCTTCAGATTCCTTTAGATTGATATTCAGAGTATATGTGGAATCCTCTTTAACATTCATATTAGTACCAAGATTCATATTAGTATAAGTTTTATCTATAAGATAAAATAGCTTATTACTATACTTTAAAAACACTTGATATTTACTAGTAGACTCCAAGTACTCCTTCAAAAACTGTTCATATATGTTTAACAGATCTTTATTAAGAGTTAACATATTATTAACTACACCGAAAATATCATTAAACTTATTAACTAAAGCAGCAAGCTCTGTAGAGAAAGAAGCTACACTGCCATTTGAAAAAATAAAATCAATGGTTTTCTTTTGTTTAGATTTTACATACATTTAGGTTGCTAGGGGTAGTTGTTGGCTACCCCTAGCTTTATAGCTCCTCTCTAGTTATTATTTCTCTTTCAACGCATCTGTGACTGCATTACGGACCACTCCATAAACCTCGGGGTATTGTGAGTTAATGCTATCTGTAACAACTCTTTGAAGCTGTTCACCAACTGCTTTAGTAACAATTTTTTGCATTTCAGAATAGATTAGATGACTGGTCATATGAACCCATTCATCACAGAAAAGCTTAATCTGATCAGTGAACTGTTCTACTTCATCAGCATCTCTAAACTTATAGATCTGCTTACTGGATTTACCTTCAAAACTATCACTAAGATACAACACATATGCAGGAAGACCATCTTTTTCAAGAACTCCAAAGGCAAACTGCATTGTATGATTAGTTACAGCATTAGTATATGTACAAGAGAATTGTTTAGTAGCAGTATCTGGATTATTTTTATACTGTTGCACAATATCATTAACTGCTTTATAAAATACTTCAGCATTCCTATAATTAGGATTTCCATCTTTAGTAGTCTTATAAGCATTCTTATACAATACAACAGCAATACCATTTTTAGTATCAAAAGCGCCTGTATCGGTTCTTGGAGCTGAACCAATACGGACTCGATCATTACCATTTTCATCCAAAGCAAAATTCAAATACATGCTATGCGTTTTGTTGTTATAATAAGTATTCATCTGGTTAAAATACTTCCTTTCAGATATTCTCCATAAATAGCATAAATTAATTCGCCCTTAAAAACCATATCTTCATTAGTAGCACAGCATACCATCCATCTATGCTGATAAGATCCATCTCCACAATCGCATATACTACAACTTGCTCTTAAGTGGGCAGGTGGATTAAACCTAGACACAGTATAAATTGCTCGTCTAATATCATTAGAAGCAGGTATCTTGTCAACAGTACAATTAAACTCGAAGTATTCGGTGTCATATGGATTGTTAATATAACGACCAAACAACACACGATCAACTTCTTTTTGACCTTTTCGAACTAGTTCAGGTCTGTTAAATTTAGTACGATAGTCTCTAATAAATTTACGACTCTTTCTACCATACTTGTTATAAAGATAGGCTCCTACTCCAGCAAGACCAAGCAATTCGATAATCATACTTTAACTCTCCTTAACTACAATATTAATTACAATAGACTAACTAACTCTGATGCTTATATTCTGTAAAATAGTTTCTAATAGTATCAAGCATTTTACTTCTGTCATACGATGGAATATTCGCTATAGATGCCGCTTTGGCATGGCCTCCGCCTCCGTACTGTTCACTAAACTTACTTAAATCAATATCATCATAAGTAGTTCTAAGTGAAAATACTGTCCCCCCATCTTTTTCGTTAGTTAGAACATAGCACACATTTTTAATTTCTGGGTGCTGTTCCTCTAAAAACCAAGATATCTCAAACATAGGAATATTCTCTTCTGACACTAACATCACAAATGCAGTGTCACCTACATATGAGATACATCGGTCAATAGCGTAGTTAAGTTTACTTTGAACTAATTTATTATAAGTATTTAAAGACGCATCACACCACACTGGTAAATAATCATTTCTAATTGGATCATTCACACAGTAGTTAGTTATTTTGGAAAGTCTATCATTGAACTTAATGTATTTGTTTCTGGGATCTTGAAATACTATACAGTCATATACTCTTTGAAGATCCCTAGCAATTGGAGACTTCTCAAAGTGCCAGGTGTCGTAAGCACTAACCGCTTCAACAAAATCTGCATATTGAACTAACTTGGGACATTCGTCTTTAAACAATTCATAGAATATTTTTGTAGCAGATATTTCCTCATTGATATGTTTTTCTACTTTATCGTTGTATGTAGTAGCATCCCTAGAGGTAATGTGATGATCTATCAGCTTTACGTGCATATCACCAACAGAATCTTTTATTTCGCTCCAGATCAAATCAGATAAAGATATATCTGCCAAATACAACCATTCAGCATTTTTTATACAACTTAACGCTTTATTAACTGTATCTGAAATATAATACTTACCTCTATTGTACGAAGCATAATGAATCCACTGGAACTTCAATAGCTTGCCTATTACTGCACAACCTATTCCATCCAAGTCATTATGCGTAACTAAGATGTTATTATTATAATACAAATTAACAACATCCTTTCTATACTTTAAGATATTTATTATTATACACTATATGTTCTAAAAGTCAAGTATAGTTAGACATGATAGTCATAACATTTATATACTTCATATTCAAGTTTACTTATTTTATCTCTAATCATTCTTCTATACAATCCTCTAGCAAAGTCCATCATATCATACATTCCAAAATACGATGTAAGCACTTTTGGATGATCTGGCTGAATGATTAACTGCAAAGAATATAGATTATCTGTAAATTTATCAATAGGCTTATTCTCTTGTATAAAACTATTAATTTCTCTAATTCTACCATATAAGTATTTTACAACACCTTTAAGTGTAAGTGTAACAACTTTAGTGTTTTTATCAAACTTAAAGTTTTCAGGGAAATAATTCCTAAGAATATCTACTGCAATATCTATACTAGTTTCATCATAGTAATCTATATCATACCTTTCACTTAAATTAATATCATCAGACTCCCAATAATTACTTACAGTATTATCAATATCATCAATACTTTCACTAGGCGATTTCAGCACAATCATTTTACTATGCATATAAAGCACTCCTTCCAAGACTATAGACTTTCCTAAACACTAATAGTATATATTTATAAAAATCAGGATACTAGGACAACTTAATGCTCCCAGTATCCTGATTAAATTACTTTAACAGAACTACAGCTTTAACAAAGCCAGCTCTTTGTGTTGGATAAACTGATCCTATAATGATTCCGTTAAATCCCTTATCTCTATCAAAGACGTTATCATATAAAGTAAACGCATTATCTCCTTCTGTAGATGCAATTACTTTTCTACCAATTAACTTATGAAGATCTGCTGAAGATGTTTTTATATAACAAGTCTTTTTACCAGTTAATGCAACTAGCACTTTATTATTGGATTTTATACTTCCACAAATCACAGCAGGATTAGTAGTGACAACTCCAATATAGCTAACTGGATCATATGCCATCGGCCTAATTAATCCATCTGAACAGATGCCTACTAAATCTCCATCAGAATACTGAAGATCCGGATCTGATTCAAACTCTTCAGCAATATCATTTCCACCACCAGTGTTAATAGTAAATGCCAAGTTGTCATTAATGTTAAACTTATAAGTCTTATCTTCAGGAATATTGAACACTACATTGCGATCATCATCATATGTAATATCCAAATTATTAATAGTAAACTTTTCTGTGCCAAAAGTAATAGACTTACCTGTTCTATTAGCAAGCTTTTCAATAGCAGTTGGGGCTAATGTGCAATCAATATCAACATTTTCAAAATCCTTAAATCTGGCAGTTCCTGAAATATCTCCAACTAAATTAACATTATAATCTCTAGCAAAGATATAAGTATTTTCTTCACCAGTTTCTGCATTAAATTCAGTTTTAAAATTAATACCATATGGAGAACTGTTCTCAATTATACGGGTAAAGTTTTCTGTAAAGTTGTTTTTAGTAATCAAATCATCAAAGGTAATTTGCTTTCCTAATTCAGGAGTTTCCAAAGATTCAGCTTTAGTTGCAACTGCAGCCCTTTTAACTTCAATATCACTTAACGGAACCCATCTTGGTCTTTCATCCATACTAGTAGCAACTACTATTGATGGATATTCAGCTACATTCTTTACAGAGATAGCACCTGGTTCAGTAGAAGTATAATTACCAACTAATTCAGCTAAATCAAATCTAAGCTTATTAGCTAAAGCTTTACTATCAATATTAATATTAACTTGTGTAGTGCCTTTAGCAATTTCGGTATCATCTACTTTAACAAAGTCATTACTAAACTTTAACCCAAAGTATGATCCAGGTCCATTAGCTAAAATCTGATGAGAATTATTATTACTATCTTTAACTATAATCCTAGTAAATGCTTTTGGATCAATATAATACTTCTTATCAATATCACCATCAGCATTAGTTGGTTCAGTATAAATAGCCTCATATAACCCAGGCTGTTCTGCTTCTAAAAAGGATCTCTTTTCTGTAGGAATATTAATAGTCCAAACATTTGAAGATACTTCATTGAAGTTTTCATTCTCTACAAAGCCACAATTAGTACCTTTATAAAAGATATCAAATCGTGTGGTATACATATGCCTAGGAACAATATAATGACTATATTCGTCACCAAATGTAAACTCCATTTGACGAAGATATTCAACTACATCTTCTTTCTTTTTAAAAATATATGCCAATTAAATCAATCCCTTTCTAAAAAGAAATCTGAATCCTGTCAAGCTCTTCAATGCTTCCAGCATTATTAATAGCAATCTGATACTGCTTTAATTGCATGTATACACTAAACTGCTTATCAAGCATAGCATGATACACCTTATCAACAGTCTCTCTACTTAGATTCATATAAACATTATCATCAACATCAACTAATACACCATTCTCTAACGAAGCATCTGTCATTCTATCCAACATAGCTCTAACCATTAACAAATCCTTTTCTGCAAATAACATCTTAATAGTAAGTTCATCATTAAGTTTTATTGGAACACTACCACTAAGTACCTCTTCATACTTATTCTGTAATTGCTTAAGCATCTTAGCTCTAGTACCTTCAAGAGTTTCAGTTTCAATTTCTTCATCAAGAGCGACTCCTCTCGACATCAACATATCATCAGTTATAACTTTAGGAAATGAAACATTCTTAAATACTCTTCTAAATTCATTAGGGTCTGTATATGTTTGACCTTTATATTTATAAACTTTTATAAGAATCACCTTCTTTTAAATAAGTTTTATTATAACGTGGTTATCATAGTCCTCAATAATACTGTCGTCAACACCAGTATTAATTGTATAAGTATATATAGTATTCTAAGAATTGTATACTACAGACACTTGCCCATTAGATCTAGTAATAGTATAGTTTTCAACCGCTTCAATCCTAGATGCTATTGATGACCAATTTGAAGCTGTTTGATATGTGCTTAATAATGACTGCGGTACTAATATTTTACAAGTACTATTAAGGCTGCCACAGCTGGAATCAATCATGTTAAAAAACGGACCATCTATTATAATATACTGTAAGCTTGTACAACTTGAAAACATATATTCCATAGCATCTGAAGCAACTACTGATTGAGATGTCCATCCAGATAAATCAATTACTTGTAAATTATTAGATCCTTGGAATAGACTCTCCATAAATTGCACATTAGAAGTATCTAATCCAGATAAATCTATTGAAGTCAACGCCTTACACCCATAAACTAAATATCTTAAATTTATACATGCACTAGTATCAATACTATTAAGATCTACAGAAGTTAATGCCTTACAATCCTCTAATAAACCAACTAGTCTATCAGGTCTAATAGAACTTAAATAACTGACTGCTTCTTGAGGTAACTGAGTCATAGTCTGATAATCATTAGGATAGGTTTTCTTAATGTATCTCATTGTAAAGTTAGATACTAATGGTTTAACTACGGAAAAACTACTATTAACAGTAGCATTATAAAAATCTGAATCTCCAGAATATTTGATTATAACTTCTTTATACCCAATATCTAAATTAGATACAGTAAATATTGTAGATTCTGTAAGAGATCTTCTCTCATAATATTCATCGTCATTAATGTATATATCAAGATATCCAGTAGCTTCTGAATTTATAGAAACAGTTATAACTACATTGGATCCAAACGCTATTTCAGATCCAGATACAGATACAGATAGATTACTCTGCTTCAATGGATGAAACAAGTTTCTATACACTACTGGTATACTAAAGATTGGTCTAAATCTTTTCATTGTATTATATCACTTCCATTGAATGTATCTATAAATCAAAATAAATAGTTGCGTTTGTGGCTCTAAAATTATTACTATATCCAGTTGTTGATTGTATAACAGATTTTGCATCAGCTCTAAAATGAATAGCTGTTATAGTATACGTATTACGAAACATCTGATCTAGTCCGCTACTACCAACACTAACTAACTTTGGAAATGACATACTTGTTATACTAGTGCAATTACTAAACGCGTAATATAATCCATAATCTCCTACGCTTGATAGCTTAGGAAATGATACCGCAGTAATACCTGTGCACCCACTAAAAGCGAATGATAACCCATTACTGCCAACAGTAGTTAATTCAGGGAACGACACAGTTCCAGTTATGCCAGTACATGAATTAAAAACATTATATAAACCATAAGCATCTATTGTTTTAATATCGCTAAATGTTAAATTATTATAGCTTGCTGTTTTTAGAATTGTATTTTCAATTTTAAAACTAGGATATAGCATTAGTCATTACCTCACTACAAATCAAAGTAAATAGTAGCATTAGTTGCACCAAACTTATTACTATAACCATTAGAAGCTTCTATAACAGATCGAGAACTAGATTTAAAATGCAATGCAGTTATTTTAGTACAACCATAAAACATATCTCCAAGCCCGTCAGAACCTACAGTAGTTAATTTAGGAAATGATATACTGCCAGTTATCCCTTTGCAATTATAAAAAGCCTGATATAACCCATCAGTATCAACACTAGTTAATTTAGGGAACGAAACACTAGTAATTCCATTATTACCACTAGTTGAACATGAAAACGCTGATTGCATCCCTGCACTGCCAATAGTAGTAAGCTCCGAAAACGGTATAGCACCAGATATATTAATACAACCACCAAATGTACTAGATAAACCATATTCAGCAATTGTTTCTAATTTAGCAAATGAAACACTAGTAATACTAGTGCATCCATAAAATGTATTATTAAGTCCAGCCTTGCCTACACTACTTAAATTTGGGAATTCTGCTGCCGTAATTCCAGTGCATCCTTCAAATCCATAGCTTAAACCATATTGACCAATAGTAACTAATTTAGGAAAAGACATGTTACCAGTTATTCCTGTACAATTATAAAACGCTTGATATAATCCCGAGTCGTTAATAGTAGTTAATTCTGGGAAAGAAACCTTAGTTAGACCAGTGCAGTTATAAAATTTATTACGCAATCCGTTAGCACTTATTTCAGTAACATTATTAAATACTCCTTTTAATGAAAAAGTATATGTGCAAATGGCATTACCATTAGAAGTCACAAAATATCTTGTTGTTCCTATCGGTTCCCCAGTGCTATACATTAAAAGACTTTTATTAAACAGTATAATCACCTTCTTTAAACTCATAGTAGGAGTCATCTATGTTTTTAACTAGCATTATAGACCCATTCAAATCAATACTAGTTTCTTCATTACATTCTAATCTAAGTATCTTTAGTAATGCATCTTCTCCATAGTTTTTAAGAAAAGTTCTAGCATTACTATCTATATATACTCTAAAAGAAGTATCTAACATATTTATTTGTTTTGATTAAGAAGCACTTTAAAGAGTTCATCTTTAAACTCATCAAAATCTTTAATCAACTTAGATCTTAAATTGGGATTATAGCTCTTTTTCCAATCTATACGATTCAACATCATAAAGTAATGAGCTTCTATTAAATTAAGCATATTCATCAAGTTATCAGTATCATAACCTTCTATATCATTATTCACGGTTTCATTATGAATTGCCCCAGCTGCACAAGCTAACGTTGCACCAGCAATCACAGGTATAGTCATAATTAAGATACCTTCTTTCCATATTGATTATCAGAAACTAAATACACTCCTAATACTTCATCCCAATGTTTTTCTTGATTTGGCTTAAATCTACCAAACTTAAATATAATATTACTATATTTTTTATAGTTATCTAAATCACCAATCTCATCTTCATAATAACCTGTATATATTACAAAGTCATCATTACAACCTTTATCTCTAAAATACTCTATCAAACTAATAACTTCATCTTCTTGTAAAATTGGTTCTAATCCACCAATCACTATAGCAGAAGTAATAGGATTATTAATGTATCTCCTATATATTTGTTCATTTGATAACTCATGCATTTTAGAGTTGTGAAGCTGGTAATTCTGACAGACTTCACGAGAAATACCAGCTTCATCACAACATTTCCAATTACAATAGCAAGTTCCAATAAACATGGAAGGCTTCTTGTAATTGACAAAATCTTCATCTTTTAGATTTGAGATTCTCAAAAGAGTTCTCCTTTTTGATCAATTTCATACCAATCTCTTAAAGCAAACTCTGCTTTACGTTCTTTAGAATAGGACTTCTCTGGAGTGAGGAATCCTACAATTCTCTGCCAAGTAGTAGCAACTGGCTCGCCACAGATTGGGCAGGTTTTACCAAAGAACGAATGATTATTTTTGCAAGTGCTAATTCTAACACAGAAAGCAAAGTAATTAACTCCTTGATCAGCAATATAATTAAGAAGATTCCATGCTGTATCAAAATTAGTTAAAGGAGCATCCAAATTTACATGTGCTATAGAACCGCCTGAACATGCTCTATCAAGTTCTGCACTAATTCTAATCTTTTCATTAAGTGTAGTTTTTACTCCCAAAGGAATCCACTGATTCCCATACAACGGAAGCTCATAAGCTTCTTCTGGGAAGAACATCTGATCTTTCTGCATAAGAACAGCAGCAGCTCTTTCTCCAGGGATCTGCTCTATATTAATCATATAATCTTTATCTTTAGCAAACTCTTCTTTAGTATCGGTAAGGCATTTAAGAAGATCTTTAGCAAACTGAAGTCCTTCATCAGTATAGAAGGTATTACCAAACTCATCCTGATAAGTAAACCCAAATTTTTGGACAGCTTCATAGATTCCAATAATACCGATTGTATTATACTGAGATTCCATATGAAGCGCACCACAAGTATAGTTTGGAAGTAATCCTTTTTCGATGTTTCTTTTAATAATGTGCCTAATCACATCAAGGGTTTCACAGCAAAGGATTGTCCTTTCTTTAAGTGATTTAAAGTACTCTTCTTTAGTAGAAGACTCATAGGCAATTCTTGCAAGATTGATAGTGTTAACTTTGATAGAACCAACTTCTAGAGCAGTTCCTCCGATTGAGTTAAAATACCCAATTTTTTCTACATTAGATACCAATCTACAATTATGGGTTATAACTCCATTAGGAAGAGTAAAGTATGGTTCATCTTCATTTTCCATTTCAAAGCAGTATACAAAGTCATCATCATAATCAATTTTTTCAATAGACTTAATCTTAAAGTAAATCGAATTGTTCTTCCAAACATATACATTCTTCTGTTTTCTTCTAATTGTTTCATACCATCTAATACAATAAACTGGGTAATTTCTGTTAAACTCTTCTTCTCTGATAACAACCATACCATCGCCAGTTCTATCAGAAACATCAATAATAGTATTCATACCAAGTGATGTAAAAAGAGCTTCCATTTCATAAATAAGCTTTTTCGAAGTTGAATAGATTCTATTAGAGTTACCACCATCAGTAGCGTAATACCCATCAACAATACCTTTTCTAAACTCAATTGATTCAAACAAACAATCAAGATTAAGTTCCTTTTCATTGCAATAGTTACCAGATACATATTCTCTAATAAATTTAGCAACTTCATCATTTCTAATTACTACAGGATATACATTGTTATAGATCTTGTTTAATGACATAATACTAACTACATCTTCTGGAAGATTATTAAGAGCTAAATTATACTTTTCTTCATTAAGGCTTAAATTAACTGTAGTAGTATATGTATCCTTATGTTCATTATCCATAGATCCATCACCAAGATACATACCAATAAGGTATCCATCTTTATATGTATAACCTTTATTTTGTTGCTGACCATTAAGTGCTTTAGTATTGAATTCAATATAATCTTCAGTGGTAAGTTTATCAGTACTAATATCTCCTCTAAGAGTTGGTGTAAGATGGTTATCTGTCATATATAATTCTTTATTGTTAGTAGTAACAACCTTATACATCTCTCTAGCAGGAAGTTTAATTAATTTACCATTTACCCAGTTACCATTATGGAATACTGTAAAGTTTCTTTTAGTTTCATTATATGGAGATTCAAATAATTCTTTAAAGGTCATGTAATTAACTCCATCGGAAGATTTACTTAAACAATACTGATCTCCACTAAAACAACAATTACTTAAACTAGTAACATCTTCTGAAATATAAAAGTTACTATCATTCCATTTCATATTGTGTTTGCAGCACCATCTAGCAAAATCCTCATCTGCAAACTTACCACCAATTCGAAGAAGTGCATAAGTAAGTACTGGGAAAGTCATCATATTTCTGTCCCTAATTTTACTTACCATTCTCATAAAACTCTTCTGATACTCCATAAACTCATCTTCATAATCAATCATATAGCTTCCATCTGGAAACTGCTTATCTCCAAACAAAGCTTCAAAGTATTCACTATCAAAAATAGTAATATTTGTAACCAATATGTTCACATTAAGACGCTACTCTTAATGTCTGCCTATTTAGACAGCTCTATGTCACCATAGAGTGCGGACTATATCACGATCTTTATTACTAAAGACCCCATGCACTTCCACTACCAATCGCTTGTAGTGTACTCCCCAAAGGGATAGTCTCTGAACCTTGTTTACATGTGTAAACCTTGGCTGCTAATTATCTCTATTAGAGATTTTTCAGCAATTCACATGGTTTGCTTTAACTATCACTAGTTAAAGGCGCAAACAGTTTACGCAGACTGATTAACTCTCAGGAACGGCTGATTAAGCCTAAAAATTATTTCTTGGTGAGCTTGATCTCTGTAATATTCAGGACTCTTAATATAATATCCATTCTCACAATCTTTCTTCCAAAAATAGAACGAATATATTAAGAAATTTGGCAAACCGCAAGCTCCTGAAGATCTGTTTGACATGAAACTAACAAACTCACCAACAAAGTCTGTAAATGTACTTAAATGCTTTGGAGGTTGAGCATTAAAGTTATTTTGTATAAAGTAAAGACCTTTCTCAGCTAAGTCTTTTAAATCATAAGCAAAACAGTACGGTAAGAAACTTGTACTGTAAGCATCATGGTTATAGAAGTGTCCATCCCATTCATTCTTTAACCAATCTTTAGCGACTTCTAATCCATACTTCTTTTTAAGTTCATAGAAGATCTTGTTAAAAGATTCCAGCTTCAATTCTGGCTTTCGCATCTCTGTCATAAGAGAGCAAATATCTTTAGTACTAGCATTTGCATTACCATCAATTGACGCATCAGCCGTAGTACTATTCTTATCAATAAAGTTATCAATAAACTCTGTGTTGTTTAACTGACTATTGCTTAATCCATTCAATATAGTAAGTTTATTACCATATTCTTTCTTAAGCGCTTTCAAGCATTCAACAAAATCTTCATCAAGCTTAATTGAAATATCTAAGTATCCAGCCATATAATATACTACTCCTCTTCTCCATAATGATTAACATATTTAACAGCTTTGCCATAAGTCAAGATAGTACCATCATCCAATTCTAAAACCGGCACTGATCTAAAACCTTTAGCTTTCATAACTTCTTTGTCTTCACAGACATTATACTCAATATTCTTATCATTAAGTTTTGATTCAAGAATTTTACATTTGGAACAACCTGTAGTATAAAGTAGCATAAATATAACTTCCTCCTATCTATATAAATAAAACCCTTGTTAGTACTAAAAATTATAGCACTAACAGGGGTTAATGTCAATATTTTACTTGATTGGGAAATCTCTCAAAAACTTCTCAACCATAGGGTCTCTCTTAATTTTATTTTCTGCAACTTCTAGTTCTTCATCGCCTTCTTTCTTTATATAAATAGGTACTTCATCAATTGCTTTATTGAATTCTTCCATCTGATCTGTAAAGGCTTTAGAGATATTGCCTCTAGCAAGTCTAGTAAGTGATGGCCCATACTTATTAGCAGCTTTTGAATAAAAAATTGGCTCACCAAAAGTTCTTGAATCTACTGAAATAGTAACAGATCTACCATACTTATCTTCATCCATTCTATTTCTCCATCTCTTTATATAAGCAAGTAAATGAAGAATCACATCATAATCTTTAATGTTTGGTGTAATAAAGATACACTTCTTACTATTAAGCTTATCAATAAGATCCTTCTCAGCAGTAGGAATCTTAAATTTAGTATCAAATGTTTTAGAATGAAGATATGTTTTAATCTTGAATCTAGGATCACACTCTTGTCCAATATCATCGATAAGATCTCGTTCAAGACCAATTGCTTCTTCATAAGTCTTGTTATTAAGTGTAATTGAAATAATAACACTGAATTCAAACATTAGTTATCTAACTCACTTTCATTAATAATTTTTTTGTCGTATAGGCTAGCTACATAATATTCTACCTGACATCCTTTTGAGTTGCTTATATCATTTACAAACACTATAATATCTGCATCGGCCATTAAGCTAATAGTAATACCAAGATACTTAATATCATTAGTATCATTACCACCGAGCATAACTGAATTAATGATAGTTGCATCAGGATATTTAGACTTAACTTTAGTAGTGACATTTTTTCTAGTAGCCATAATTTCTGCAGTTGACTTACCTGTAATGGGCTGACTAATAAATACTTTCATTAGTATCAGATCCTTTCTTTAACCAAGATTCTCTAGATCAAGATCTCCATTGGAGCTGGTTCCAATATTATCAAGCTTGCTAAGCAAATCAAGTTCTTTATCAGAAAGATCTGATTCTTCTTTAGCAGATTTCTTAATCTGAAGATTTTTGTCCCAAGGATTGTTAGTCTGAATCTCTGCTCTTTTCTGAGCATACAATTCTTCAAACTTCTGTCTAAAGGTTTCGTCAGTATCGTAAAGGTTCTTAATGTCTCTACGAGCAAACTTAAACTCTTTATAATTCTCTAGTGAGGTCTTAGAACCAGAAGTAAAACCTTTAGATTCTCTAATAAGATGTTCCTTGGTCCAAAAGTCTGAAAGTCCAGTAGCATAATCCAACACTACCTGAATAGGAACTTTAGGAGCAAAGTTCTTGTTTTTAACAAACTTAATCTCAGTCTTAAATCCTCTAATACCCATCATATCATAATCAACATCTCCTCTATTTCTAGAGGTGCAAAGATTAAATGGGTAATACTGCATTACAGATCCACCAGTAGCTTTTTGGTCTGAGCCATAATTAAGTTCATTAGCTTGAGGAGCATATGGATTAGCAACAATCTTAGATCTAAGTTGCTGAATAACTACCAATGTAACATTTGCTTCAGCAATAATCGGAATTAACTGATTCATAATAAAACCGAGTGTTCTAGAATGCTCTCCCATTACTTTAGCCATTTCTTCAGCTTCAAGGCTCTTCTTGGTTGGAGTAACTGATTCAGAATCCCAAATTACAATATATGGAACATCGAGAAGCTTATTCTTAATCTTATAAGAAATAATACCCTTAATAATTGATGCAATATCTTCCATAGTGATAGTTTTAGAAATAAGTTTTGTACGCTTTGGATCGCACCCAAGATCTACTAGTCTCTGCATATTAATAGCCTGTTCAACATCAATATAAATTCCTAGAGCTCTAGGATCATACTTTTGAAAACCAACTACATATTGAACTGCGGCTGTAGATTTTCCACTACCAGCTCCACCAGTCATAGCTACAAGTTTACCAAGTGGAACTCCTCCACCCATAACAGTATCAAGAAGATCAATACCAGTAGGAATTACTTTAACATCGCTATCAGCATCTTGAATATTCAATCCCTTAATAGAATTGAGTTCATCATCAAGACCTGCAAGCAGATCATTAGCAACACTTTCAACTATCTCATCATTCTTCTTACGAGCCATTTCAAACCAACCCTTTCTTTTATAATATTAATCAGCAGCGGATTCTTTTGTTCTCTCCATAGCTTTAATCAACTTATCAACAGTGTCCGCAGTTATAGCATTTGGATCATCTGTGTCAATAGGATTCTCAAACTTATTAATTAAGTCATATCTTTTCTCTAAAGATCTAGTAGAACTTTCTTCTGCATCTAATTTAGTTTTAAGTAATTGACTAAATGTCTGAGTAATAATACTTAAATCTGCTGTTCTAGGTAATGTATGAGAACCTCTCAAAGCTGTCATAATCTTATCTTGAAGTTCCTCAATAACTACACTAGCTCTACTACTAATTTCATCATATTTACTTTTTCTTTCAGCTAACTCACCTAATATCTTCTCAAGTTCTTCAGTTTTATTTACCATACATAGGATCCTCCTCCATCTCTAATATAATCTTTAAAGCTTCATTCAATGGATAGATAATCACTCTTTTACCATCAACATCTTCAGTAACAATTCTCGTTGTGTTGATCATATCATATTCAAAAAAATTTGTCAATACAATAGGATCAGCATATGGCTTAGAAAGTATAACTCCAGAAAATCTTGGATTTTCATGCATCTTGGATCTATACTTTTCTACTGCATCTTCATTTTGCTTTAAAAATTTACTAACTTGCTTATTCAATTTAGGAAACAAAGATTTGATATCCCAATCATATCCAAATTTACATTCTAATACATATGGATAACGTATAGGATCAGTAAAAAAAATATCTCCAAACTCAAATTCACCATTACCAGAGTTTGGAGATCTTGTACATTCATTCTCTCTTAAATTCAGGGTTGTTTTTATATGTTCAGCTATTCTATCTTCAAAATATTTTCCTTTAGTTTTATTCTTATTAGCCATTAATCAACATAGATCAGAGCATTAGGAGGAAGCAGCTCTAACCTCTGAATTACCTTATCTTTAAGATCATTACCTAACTGGGCTATATCTCCATTAACTGGTATTTCTCCGAATGGAGTAGTTAAGGTAGTGTACTTAACCCTGATATTTCCAATAATAGTCATTATATCAGCTAAACATAAATACAAAAACTCTGATTCATATTGATATGGAATATAGTATAAAGACTCTGGCTGTGCTCTATAATATTGTATCTTGAGCTTATCTGGTCTCATCCCCATATTAATTCTTAATCTATTAGGGGGGAAGAATCTCCAGGACATTCCTGCTTTTGAAAAGTGTTCTATAGTTTTACTTCTATCAACTGCTTGAACATCTGTAGGAAGTTGTTCATATCCAGTAATTGGTGCCTGATATGGCCATCCATTTATAAGCATATTAGTAAAGGGCATTGGTATATCTACAATATCCATTATCTGAGCACCTTCCGGCTCGTGCAGTAAAAACATATTTTCATCAGCAGTTTTATTTTCTTCATCCTGACAATCTAAAACCATCTCTTGATAGTCAGGCACATACTTACTAAATTCCATTATAGAGAAGTTACGTATATACTCCCACATGTCATCATCTGTCTTTTCAATAGTAACATTTGGATAACCTAATCTTTGTTTAATAAAGAATATTACTTTTTGTTTAGATAACACTTATAATATCACCTACCAAGGACTTACTTTTTCTTGAACAACTTTTATAGTGTCAACAGTCTGTTCAAAAGTAAGTTTGTTAGAATCAACTCTTTCTAGTTCTTTAAGAGTTGGTATAGATAAATTATTCATTAGCTCCTCAAAAGACATTAGTCTATAATTCCTATAAAGTATATCTTTTTTAGCATCAATAGTTTTAGCCCAAGATCCTGTAGTAGCTGGATCATCTTTATGCTTATTAGCAAATTCAATAACATGTTCTATTGATTTAATTGGTTCCTTCTTTTGCATGCTATCTACAAAAGCAGCTGCTTTAATAGGGCCCAATCCACCTACTCCAGAAATATCATCACCAATATCTCCCATTATAGATTTCATATAGATATAGTCCTCTACTGGAAGATCTTTAAAATTATCTAAATACTTCTGTTCATCAAAAATCCCTTTTAGCCAAGTCTTATAATTAAGATATTGTTTAGTACCATTAGACTTTCTCATGAACAATACAGTATTATGATATTTTAAAGTCTGGATCATATCCCTATCCGAACTATAGATAATGTTTAAATTAGATTCGTCCTGATATCTATTCTTAATAAAGTACTCTGGTACAAAGTCGGATTCACAGAATGAAAGATATGATCCATAGGTATGGTAAAACTTTCTAGATGCTTTCATTATAGTTTCAATATTTTTAAGGACTACTTTGTGAAGGTCATCATTATCACAAATATCACTAGTAGTCCTTTTCTTGGTAATAGATCTTTTAGATTTATACTCTTTATAAATACTTTTATGATATTGATATTCTCCAACATCAGCGAAGGTATAAATATTGAAATCTATACCTCTATACATAGCATATCTATAATGATAACTAATCCAATCTAGCCAAGATATAAAAACCATACTATTTGGTTTATCAGTATGCTCTGTAACACCCATCATATTTTCAGCGAAGTTCTTTACATAGAGTAACCCAAGGCTATTCTTTAAATCCAAAAATATATTAAGAGTTTTAGCCTTACCATAATTATTAAGTAAAGTATCTAACTCATTATATTTGGGGTAACAACTTATGATAGGCATCGGCGGAATCCTCCAGTTTTATTATGCTTTGATATAAACACACATACTTTGGATAATCTTTAAACGTAATATTATGATGCATATGCCCAAAAAACCAAACCTTAAAATCTAATTTTTCAGATACAATATCTAGAGTCCTAGCAGTAGGACAATCTACACACCTAACTGTACCATCATCTATCTTCCATTCTGGAATCTTATAGTTACAAGACATTTCCCATTTAAGTATTGGCTTAATAAGCTTATTAGGCGGAGTATGTGTAAGCACATAATCAACTTTGTTATTAACTCTTTCTAATTCAAGCATTAATTTAAACCATTCTCTATTATTAGGATTCTCATCTGACCACCAATTAACTCCCTCAGTCCGGTTACCTCTGTCAATTGATGTAGCTCCACCCATACACATAAATGTTTTATTCTCTATTGTATAAACGTTTCCACGCTTCAGATAAAATACATTATGTGTAATTTCGCCTACTTTGTTACCATACCTGTATATTTCAGGCAAGTCTTTAAGTCTATCAATATTATCATGATTACCATCAATAAACAATACTTCACAAGGAAGATCTGATAGATAATTTAAAATTGGTTTCTCTATATTATCTATAAGCTCTTTCATAGCTGGAGTGTTATTAAAGAACACAGCCCCAAAATCGCCAAGCACAATTATCTTATCCTGGCTAGTTAGATTAAATCTTATTGACTCAAATTTATCCATACTACCATGGCAATCACCAGTTATATAAATCACATTTTTGCACCTCTCATTTGCCTGTAATTAACATAGCAACCTTCTAGATTTGTCTCTATTGAAATGATAGATACAATACTAGATTTTTTATAAATATCAATATGCACTTCATCACCAATAGCATTTTTAAAACATTCATCATTAATAGTAGTTTCAAAGCTTGAAATACTACAATCAATCCCAGATAAAAGATTCATAGTAGAAGTTTTTGCCTTACTAACAATAACAAATTTAGCCTTATTTTCATCGGCTTTAACTCCAACATTATCAGCACCGAGTATCCTAACAGATTCATTTAGCTTTTTTATAATCATTTTATCAAAATCAACAGTGATCAATTTAGGATACTTATCAATGTCTTGCCTTAATGAATTATTATACTTGGTAGTCAGTGCACTGAAATCTGGGATTACCATTTCAATGTCACTAATTCCATCAGTAATAACATACTTTTTATTATCTTCAATAATATCAACATAATCAGATGTTGTATTTTTCATCATCTTAAGTATTGGGAACTTCGAATCAAGATTAGTAATTCCAAAGTTAATTGGTTCTTTAATAAGATTGCTCATATCAACATAGATGTTATAAGATGTATCAGCACCTATTTGACTAATTTTAGAATTAACTATTTGTAAATCAGGAGTAATACTACTAAGCTTACTAAGCACATTACAAAACTTATCAAAACTATCTTTATTGAATCTCACACTGATACACTCCTTCCATATGTTACCTCAGGTTCAACCTTATTTTCACCAAAATCTTTACCAAGTTTGTTTCTATAAATACTAACACTGTTCCATAACTTTCTACTAATACACTTTAAGTAATCCATATCTTTTTTATCGTTATCTGCAAGTATAACAATCCTTGGATTAAAAGCTAATGCAACAGAAGAGCCAATCTCAAAAGCTTTACCAATATGTGCATTAAGTGCAGCTACATATACAGAATCTTTTGGAAAGATATCAAGATTATAATAGGTATTCAACACATCAAAAATACCTTCACCAATTACAATAGTTTTATGCTTGATGTATTCTGAATAAGATCTTTTGTTATTAATTACATACACATCAGAGCCTTCTGACAATTGAATTGTATCATACCTACCAAAATAATCAAGGTCATCTTCTCCATAGATTCTACACACAATCTTCTTTTTGTTATAGGTTAAAAAGTTAACAGAATCTTTTGGCAATCTTCTTGTCGGCTTGTACTTATCAGATCCAGAATAAATGTTTTTCATTTCAATACTGGATATAATATTAATCTCATCTGGGTCAATGTTAATATTACCGAGTCTATGGTTTAAATATGCTTCTGCAGCATCTGTGATAGTGTATTGTACAAAACTTGAATAACCACCACTAATTGAAGTTGAAGATCCCTTATAACTAGATTTAGGTAAAATTACATTATCAATATGAAACAGATTAAGTAACTTACTATAATGCCCATATTCACCACATCTAGCACACCTATAAACCGGCTTATCTTTGGATACATAAAGATGCCCTTTAGTTTTATTATCTGAGTCTCCACAAAATGGGCATCTAAACAGATAATGAGAACTATTTTGAGTAATATAAACTAGATGCTTTCTAATCTCATTAAAGAAATCTTCGAACATAATTATCCCTCAATTCTTCTATAAACTACCATCATATCTCCTAGCATAGAAATAAAATGCAACCTCTTGTCAATAGCATTATTGAATCCATTAACATAATGATTCATAATTGGAAGCATTACAATAGGAATATTCCTTTCAGTATAAATCTTTTTTACTAGTTCACCGTAGTTGACACTGTTATTACCAAGACTGTTTCTAATTTGGAATATAATCTTTGACGCATTACCAAAATCCATATTAATTACAAAATCAAGATATCTATCAAATAGATCAATGACAATCTTATTAAGATCTGTTGAAACAGAATAAACCAACTCATTATTATCATTAACACTGTTTTGAATAGTATTAATAATAGATCTCATATCAGGATAGCAATCATTAACAATGTTAAACACATCACTATCTACATATGATACTCTTTCCATATCAAGAACATACTTAGCTCTATCAATAAGTTTCTCTTTAGGCAAATCAGTAAATTTATACAAATCGCATCTACTTTTAATAAAGTCTGGAATGCCATTTTCAAAATTTGCTGTAAAGATAAATCTAGAGCTTAAGTTAACATTTATCTCTGGATTCTCAATAGGGTTTCTCAAAGTCTTCCAAGCATCTGGAGTTAGATTATCTGCCTCATCCATTATTACCAATTTAATGGGACTATCAATAGGAGGATTCTTAATAAACTCTAATACCACGTCCCTGATAGTATCAATGCCTCTATCACCAGAAGCATTCATAAATAAAACATCTGCATCATTCTTAATAAGCATATTCTTAATAACTAGTGCTGTTGAAGTTTTGCCTGTGCCAGGATTTCCAACAAATATACTATGATTAATGTTTTTATCAGATACTTGCTTCTTAATCTTATTAACAATGCTATCTTCTACCATTACATCCGTAAGTCTACTAGGTCTATATTTTTCTACCCACAATTCACTCATACAACAAAACTCCCTTCTATATAATTAGAAATATGGAACACTTATAGAATATACTTATATTTATCGAGATAAAAACCTCCCTGTTACGGGAGGTTATTTTATCATAAACTAGATAATTTGTCTATTGATTGCTGTAAAAAGCTATCGTCAGTTATTGTCCAATCATACACACCTATATCATCATTATAAGACTTCTGTCCAAGGAAATCGTCAGTAGTATCGCACATAAGTTCATACATATTATCAGTATCTATAATAGCTTTCATTTGATCATATTTTTGTTTAAGATACTCATCAAGCTTATCTAACACTTCATCATAAAATGTTATTGGATGCGATGCTTTAAATCTACTAAAGTCATTTCTTCTAATATCTATTCCGTGTAAGAAGCATACAAATCTAACTGCTTGAAACAATCTTTCTTGAGCTAAATATATTGGGTAATCATTCTTTACTTTGATATGAAACCCAATTCCATATGGACTATTATATAAATGCATCAAATTAAACCTGTTAGGATAATAGGTCTTAACTGGATCTGTGAGATGATAATAACAAACACAATCTGAATCCATATATCTTTCCCACATTTGATCAGGTTGAGTTGTCCTATTTATAAGATCTCTAACTTCATTAGTTAACCCAGCATAATCATAACCATATTCATATGCAGATAATATCCATTCACCTAAGAAGTAATTATATGCGCCACTAAATGTATCCCCAGCTTTAAATCTCTTTCTAAACTCAACACTAAAATTTGGAACATACCTATCATCGTAGAATGTAGCGACAGGTTCTTCATCAAACTTATAAATACCATCTGCACCAATAATTTGACCAAATACTTCAATAGATTCTGTAACTATTTCTCCACATGACCTATCAGTAACAGTTAATGTAACCTTAAGAACACCCACTGTAAAAAATGCTATAGCTAATATATTTTTTCTAGCATAGGCAGTATATTCTATCGGCTCAGATAATAGATTGTTATCTATTTCCCAAGTATACTCAATATCATTCTCATCTATTTCTCTATCAGGATCTGTTATAGTGGCTTTTACCGGTACATAAAATGGTACCTCTTTAGCCATTATAACATCCGTAGGATACCATAAATCTACTTGCATGAGTGAATTATCCCAGCTAAAGCTAAACCTCCGGCAAGTATTTTGTAGGTAGTTCCATTTCTTTTAAGTCTAGTGTTCTCTTTCTTATAGAAATTAATCTGATCCTCATAATTCTTTATAAGGTTAGTTGTTTCAAGTTTATAACTTTCATGTAATTCAAATAAATCTGTATAACTTTTCTTTAAAGCATCATGCTCAACACTTAATTTATCATATGCATCTCTATACGCATCTCTTTCAATAGTTAACTGCTTAACCTGTGCTTTAAGTTTATTAGCACCATTAGCAATAGCGGTCATTTTCTTTTCAGTAACATACCACCCACTATCAAAGTTATACGACTTATTCTGTGAAATAACTTGAGCACTAGTTACTTGTAAAACTTCAATACCTGCATTACTTGCCTGTGGAGATGTCAGACAAATCATCAAGCACACTAACGATGTCACTAGATGTTTTAACTTCATGAACTACAACCTCCTTTGCTTTAGCTAATTCTTTCTCTAAATTAGTTTTAATACCATCAACTCTACTGAGTATATCTAAATATTCAAAATGATTATTAATGACCTTTTCTTCAATCTCAGACATTTTAGTTTTTATCTGAAGATTCTCTGTTTTTAATACTTCAAGTTCAACTGTTCTAGCATTTAAATTGTAACACATATATCCTAACCCAATAATAGCAGCTATACAAACAGCTAAAAGTATCTTAACAGTTTTACTACTAGTCTTTACTTCTGTAATAGTATGTGTAGCAACTTCTTTTCCTTTTTCTGTTAAGGATGATAACAAAGTATTATCTTTTAAGCTCATTTTAATCAGCTCCAATCTGAAGTATCTACTTGTTTAATATCTAAACTAACATTCTTATTTAATTGAAATTGATTACCTCTCACTTTCCATTCATCTTTAGATCTAGCAGTACTAAATGTAATACCAGCTTTTCGCTTAATATCATCACTGATGTGCTCTGGTATATAAAAGTAATGATCTAAATCCTTCCAATCTCCTTCACATACTTCAATAGGTATATCAAGTATTTGGCTATGATAGTTTTCATGAGAAGATATGCACAACGGAACAAAGCCAACTAAATTCATAAAATGCAATTTCATTACGTTTTTAGATAGGTCAAAAACGGTATATACTTCATCTCTCATATTGTACATAGCTATTTCAACTAAATTATAAAGAGTATATGGATGATGATGAATCTCTAAAGAACACATAGTTGGAAGATTTCCAGTATGATAACACATTAAATCAGATCCCAAAGTACCTTTAACAAAGGTTAACCATCTCTTATACTCATTAGAAGATCTGACATATTTTTCTACATTTCTAATAAATTTAGTTAGACTTCTTTCATCTTCCTCTATTTCATCAAGATCCATCAAACAAAAATACTCTGTGCCATAAGTTGCGCTTTCTAATTTGACATCTCTGTCTTCTTTATTTCCAAATGTAGTAGTCATAATAAGTTAGTATTATGAGAGGATAGCTTTAATATCTACCCTCTCATTTATATCTATTTAACTAATTGCCAGTATCATCATCGTCTGGGTCTTCATAAGACATACCAGGAACTGTAGAAGCAAAAGGATTGCCCATTGTGATCGGGGGAGTAAATCCAGCGGGAGGATCGTTGTCATCATTGTTTTGTTGACCCTCTTCCTGTTGTTCTCCACCTTGCTGGCCATCGCCTTGCTGACCATCACCATGTTGTTCTCCGCCTTGCTGGTCATTGCCTTGTTGTTCTCCACCCTGTTGCTCTCCACCTTGCTCATTACCGCCTTGTTGCTCTCCACCTTGATTATCATTATTACCAGTGTTCTGTCCAGCCTCATCATTTCTCTTTTTAATTACATCAGTAATAAGTTTAAGGTATCTATCCTGTTTTTCAATATAGTTTTCAGTATCTTTCTTAAAGGAAGTTCCATCTCCTTCAGAAAGCATTTCTAAAAGATCTTTATGCTGTTCAATATCAGTAATAACAGTATAGTAAATACTAGTTAACTGCGATAATGAATATGCATCAAGCTTCTTCATCATTTCTTCTTTAAGAGTAGATCTTAATTCTTGCTCGGTATAGATTGTATTAAGAATTCTATCAATGTTCTTTCTAGCACCTTCTGTATACCCGAAGAAGATAGGGCTCTTTGTAACATCAATATAATCCGCAAATTCAGCATACTCTTCTTCTGGCTCAGATAACGTCTCAATACAATCAAGTGCTTCTGTAAGCTCTTTAACAAAAAACTCAAGTTCAATATCGCTATAAACACTCATATCAGCAGAAAGTGTTCTCATTATTATATCAGACTCCTTTCATATTAGATTTCATACATAAATTTTACTCCAGAAGTTCTATATAGATCTAAGCTACTTTGAATACCAACTAGTTCTTTATCTGCATCTTTAAATATTCCGCTAAATTTACCCCACAAACAAATATCATTAATGATATACATCATTTCATCAATTTCAATTGAACTAAAATTATACTTATCATGAAGAACTTTCTTCATGGCCGTGAAGATATTATACTTACTATCCTTATGCTTAAAAATTATATAAAACATATCATAAGATATATCATTAAACTTTTTTACATAGCTAAGCATCTTACTAAAATTAATTACATAGTTTCTATCAAACAACGCTTTTGTAAATTCAGGATCATTAATATAAAGATCAATATCATTATATTCAACTAAAGACCACATTGGATCGAATAAAAGATCAAACATAGAACCGCTGTAATAGTTATTATAACTATCAAGAATAAGTTTTGTATCAATATTTGTGTTCTTATATTTTTCTTGAACAAACTTCTTCTCTAATTTGTTCAGCTTCTTATCCTCAACTTTAAGATTATTTGAAAGTTTAAATAGTTTGTTATATTTACCAAGTTGTAGTTTATCAGTGTCAACAGCATAGTTTAGGATATCATTCCAGTTATATTGATCTTTTAAGGTACTAATTACATGTTGCTCATAATTAGTACCTTTAAAACCACTTTTCTCTATTGAATGTAATCTTTCTTGCTGATATAACTTATCATAGTTTAATTTATGATCACTATAAAGATACTTAATAGCATCAATTAGTTCTGTGTCAAAAAAATCTACTATTTCTTGAATAGGCATCTTCTTAAACGAAGACAATCTAACAAATTGGTTTAATACGTCAAGCATGGCATACCTACCATAATCATACTATTATTCAAGTAATCTCCAATCTTAACATTAGCAATCTTATCAAAAATTTTATTCTTATAAACCAGAGCATAAGTAAACAGTTCAATATACGATTCCTTAAAAATCTCTTGATCCCAAGAAAAGAATTTAACAGTTTCTTCAAATCTAATAATATGCTCTGCATAAACTGTTTTATCAGTATACTGAATAAGTTCTACCAAAATGTTTCTAGCCAAAGTATACATCTGTTCATTAATCAAAGAAACTAATCCTGCATTTTTTTCCTGCATAACTCTATTAGACAAGTATCTAGTATTTGCATAATACAACAAGAGATAAATATCAGTAACTGCAGCTGTAAGACAATTAGCTTCTTCAGAATTGAGCTTCTTAAATTCAGAGTCATTTAACACGCAGAATTTATATTGATCCTTTTCCATTAAAAGATACTTATCAATAGTTCTAATATCCTTAGGATTTCTACCAACAGTTTTAATCAACACTTCTAGATACTTCTGTCCAAGCTGCTTAAATTCATCATCATTGGAAAACATTTCATGCCCATCAACAGCACACATTTCAAGAGCTTTATAAGCTGAAATTGACAACTCATTAAAGTCTTTATCCGGATACTTATTGCTGTATTCATAAGTTGCCGCAAATACACTAATCGAATAGATCAAAGATGTACAGGGTATACCAATCATACCCCTATTAACCAACATAACAGGGATTGCTTCTGGATTAAACACTCCAGTTTTCTCAATAGCTTTAATAATACCTTTATACTTCTTTCTTCTGTCTACCTTATAAGTTTTAGCTAGACAATTCAGAACATCCTTATTAAGATAAACTTTTCTACCTTCCTCCAGTTCAGATTCCTCAATATAACTAATTCCCATAACTGGCTCTATCACTTTATCTTCCTCCTTGGGATACAATGTAAATTCATCAACTACATTCCACCCATCTTTATCTCCAACCATTATACCACTTTTCTGTTCAATTAGTCTATTAGTATCTGAATGATCTATCGCTTCATCAATCACATCATCCAAATCATTGATATCAAATACAACAGATTCCTTGTTCTCAGGAATAGATGAGTTATCCACAGGCTTATCCACAATATCCACATTATTAACTTCCTCAACTAAGGAAGTCATATCAATAGTAGACAGACTATTGTTATCCCAATCCATTTCAGTATCATAATTAGATTTAGTTTCAATGTATTCCTTGTTAGTAAGTTTTTCAAGCAATCCAGTAATTTTATCAAACTTATCAATAACCGAATTAAGTTTGTTATACTTATTGTTAGCTTGAAACATGAATACATACATAGCAATGTTTGAGGCAAAGTTGATTAAGAGCTTACTAATGGTTCTCATCTCCGCCCTAGACAGAATCATAGTAAGAGTATATTCAGCTTTTACAAACATTACTTTATACAAAGGAATACCACGATTATCAGTAACTGGAATAAATTTAAGGCTAAGTTTATCATTCAAAACCTTTTGAAATACTACTTTGTTAGTATACTTATTGGATACATACCAGCCATTACTAGTAAGTGTTTTGTTAAAATATTCTTTAATAGAACTAGCTTCACTATACAAATCGAATACAGTGCTTAACATCGCAGCATTACTTCCATTCAAACTAATCATTTGCTTAACATCATTCACATAACTGCTTAAGCATAGCATAACATTGTATTTGTAGATAATGTTGGTAAATACTCCAATCTCGGCATAGATACCAACTTCAGTAAACAACTTATTAGTTAACGACCCAAAATTGAAACCAAGTTTACTTTCTTCAATATTGAACCACTCAAACGAAGTTTTTTCTTTTAGATCTGACATTTTAATTCCTCCCATTTATTTGTCAACGTAATTGTAACACACAATTTTTATCTGTCAAGTGTCACATCAGAAAAAGCTTATCCACAAGTTATACACAGGTTATCCACAATTTGTTATTTAGTTACAATATAGTCAGTTCTAGTTAATTTTACTTTTTTAACATAGTTATCCACATATCCACAGCTCCTACTATTACTGAAAAATAATACATACTACTACGTAGTATGTATTATTTTTGTAAAAACTGACTTTATAGCACTATAAAATTTTTTCTCCGAAAATGGTTATACCCTAAAAAAATGCAAAGCATACTTTTACAGGGTATAATAAAGTCGGTCGTGTTTGTTTGCTAATAACAAACACTCCCTCCACTAGATAAACTCAGTCAAAGAAACAATTTGTATCAATCCAATTAACTTTAAACTTGAACTATTGACAGCAATGAATAACCAGTGTATAATCCAAATTAATATAAAAACATGATTAACAGATTGGTTTAAAAATGCTTATGTGTTCCGCCCAAAAACACACTTGACAAATTGACCAACTTGTGTATATAATCATGTTAGCAAGATTGTATAATCTTGTACATTAAAAAATTTGGAGGAATGCTTCAATGAATGAATATAAAATTTTGTTTGGTTTTGCAACGGTAGATTTCAATGAGAATATTGGTATTGTAATTGATGAGACTGATGATTACCTTATTCTTAAGAAGCCTTATACGCTTATTAAGCAGCCTACTAGTAGCGGCTCTATGAGTGTTGCGTTTGTTCCATTTATGATGTCTGCTGGAGTTGGCGACGGAAACAATGTTAAAGTCAACAAAACTCAAATAGCTTGGTCAATGGTTGAGCCAGATATAGACGAGAATCTGGTTAATAACTACATCACACAAACCACAGGTTTAGTTGTAGCTGGTTCAGATGTTAAGTCAGCTGCATCAAAACTTTTAGTCAAATAATTGAAATGGACGGTAGAATATCTAACTACTACCACAACAATATAAGTAACATCTCGTCAGATCCTGATCAGTTGTATTATAGAGCTGAAAATGCTATACAACTGCTAATAGATTATTGTTACACCAGAAATTGTGGTGAAGAAGAAAGGGAGAAATTGAATGAGCTTTTAGATGCTTTAATTGAGTGTCATGAAAATAGCGAACTGGATTTTGTATATGATAACAACTTGGACGGTGAGGAGGCAATCTATAATGACTAATGCAATTGGATTTGTAAAATGTTATACAAATGATTCCAATTATAATACTAAAGTACTCTATAACGTTATAGATACTAACAAGTATAGAGGATCAAATCTAGCATTAGCTATTAATGACAAAACTACTACTGGTAAGGACATATCTAATTTCAAGTTGGATATTAAAACCAGTACAAACATATCTAAAGCTCCATCTAAAAATAAAGAATCATCCTCATTATTAGGGTTTTATGATGAAGATCTTTTTACTTGCAAGAAAGAACCAAATGTAACACAGATGGGTAATGTATATTACCTAGCTACAGAAGGAAGTATTACTAATAAAGAAGAGTTATCTAACAGGTACAACTTTGATCAAAAATTAACCTGTACAGAGTTTCTTATGGCATATCTTAAAATGAACTTTCAATTATTCAATAATCCTAAAGATGCTATAATGGAAACTATTAAGTATCTTGAAGGTAAGTTCAGTTTTATACTATATATAAACCCTCTAAATATTGTGTATTGGTATACTACTACTGAATTGTTCTTTAGAAAAGACGAGAATAAGTTTATTATTAGTTCGGATCAAGTTGATTGGGCAGAGGATATGAGATCTGATCATAAAGTGTTGTATATGAACTCTCTTGATTTTAATATGGTTAGAAGCTTTAAATCGCATAAGGATAAAACTGATATAGTCTACACATGTGTATTTGATAATACTATTGAATCAGTAGTTGCTATGTATACAGTTAAAGAGTTATTCAATCCTAAAAAGATTAATGTCATAACCAGTTATAAAAATTATCTCGATGTTCAACAAGCACTACAAAACGATGAAGTATTTAATGTAGTAAGAACTGAAATAGATAAACTTGCAGAGCTTCCAAGTGAAGATTATGATGTGTTTGTAGATTCAATCAATATTAATTCACAGTACAGATTGATTTCAGACATTTATAAGATGCAATATAATGCTAATACTGAAGAACCCAATATGAAGTATTATCCAATATTTAGAGAACTACGAATCACAGATATTGTAAAACTTGGAATTTATCTAAAGGTTCCATTTGGTAGATTTAAACTGTGTGAAAGAGAAGATAATGAATATTATAATACCAATACTGATATGCTGTTTTATAACTGTGGTAATTGTCCTACTTGTATCAGAACAAAGTCTATCTTTGATAAAATTGGATATGATTTAAAAGATACAGCTTTTGAAGATCCAGTTATTAAATATAAAGACCATAAGATTATTGACAATCTTAAGATAAAGAACTGTGAAAATTTTATAGATAACTGTATGGATGATTTTGATTTTAGTGCTTTAGCAAATACCATAACAAAGGATGCCTTTAAATATGTTGGATAAATTTCGTGAGTACTTTTTTACTGTATTAGGTTTATCTTATGTATTACTAGAATCTATTATTGTGTTGCTTGTAGTGTTTGGGATGTTTGTTATAGCTATACTAATGACTATTTGTATTACTCCGTTAGCAATAATAATAGGTATTTACAAATTACTAGAAACATGTTACTATAAGGTAAAGGGGAGATTTTTAACAGATGAATTATAATGTAATTACAGAAGCACTCTTATTTACCTCAGTGTGGATTCTAATATTAATGCTGATAGATATAGTTGAATTTCATTTCAAGAATAACCTAAATAAACTTAAAGGAATCAGTTATAAATTTGCAATGATGCTTCTTTTTATCTGGTTTTTTGGATTGAGTCACAATGTGACAAACGACCCCTTGACAAATACAATTTCACAGTATATAATGCTCTTACACTTGAACTTTGCAGGATATATTGCAGGAGTTACTAAGTACTTGACATTTTAGAAAGGGGTAATTTAATATGAATCAGGAAGTTGAATTGAAAGTTGCATTGGCTAATGTGATTAAGCAGGTTATCACAGACTGGCAAGATGATATTGGTTATGATTGGACCAATAAAGAATGTGCTAAATATGTTGCTAAGGAGATCCTTAAAAAGTTTAAAGTGGAGCCTATTGACAAATAATGGATATTAAGTATAATATGTTTATTGCGGGTTTTGGAAGAGATCTAGAACCCAAAGAGGAAGAAAAGAAGCCAGTTATTATTGGTAGAAATAAGTTTGTTTCATATTGTGTATCTAGAGCTAATCTTGGTACTAATACTAAAAGGTTTTTAAAAACACTTGACAAGTAATTTTTATATAGTATAATATCACCTAGAAATGCTAGTTTCCCTCCTCCCTGCCGTGTTGCGCGTCTTTGTTATACACTCCTTTACATTGTGGAGATCTTTTCTAGCATTTCTGCTCCACTCCTTATTATGTTTTAATACAGAACTATCTATAGCTAACTTAGTTAGAACCTCTAAAGAGAAGGTCTTGGTAGTTCTACTTCTTACTTTCTAACATCGCGGAGACGTGGGTGAGTAGTCGAAACCACTAGTCTTGAAAACTAGTATACCGTAAATTCGGTATCCCGAGTGCAAATCTTTCGGCGTCTCCGCCATATATTTGAACCTTATATAATTAAATAAATTTGAAAGGGGAAGGTTTGCATGACTGAAACTATGACTGTGCATCAGGCACTTTGTGAAGTAAAGCTTGCTGATAAGAAGATTAATCAAATGTTTTCTAATGCTAATGATTTTACTGTGATTGGAGTTAATACTAATCCTGATAGTGCTAAAGCGAATGTTAAGGGTATTGATCTTGATACCTTTATTAATAATGCTAAATCCAGCTATCAGAAGATTAAAGATATCTTCAATAGAGTAGATGCGATTAAAGCAGCTATTAGTAAATCTAATGCAGCTACTATGATTAATGTTGGTGGTAAAACTATGTCTGTTGCAGAAGCTATTTATCAGATGAAGTATGGTATTAAGAATAAGAAGAATCTGATTGCAAATCTGCAAAAGCAAAGTAGCTATGTCCAGATTTCTTTTAGAACTGCTGAAATGGCAGTTGAAGAAAAGCTTGAAAAAAGTGTAATTGCTCTCTTTGGAAAAGATAACATTAAAGCTAATACTGATGAAGTACTTGATTATAAAGACAAGTACAAGAAAAAGTATATGCCGGTTATTGTGGATCCTATCAATATTCAAGACGCTATTAATAAACTCTCTGAAGAGATTGATCAGTTTGAAATGAATGTTGATAGTGCTATTCAGGTTAGCAATGCTACTACTATGATTACTATTGAATATTAGGAGTTGTAATAGCTATGGTTGATCCTAATACTGTTACTATTATTATTGGCTTTCTTTCTCTGGCTTGGTACATTGTTATTCTGTGCAATGTGATTGGAATTAACAAATCTCTTAAAAAGTTAGTAGAATTGGAACTTACCAATAAGTAAAACTTTGAACAAATATTGGATATCTATCGAAAGTTCTAAACACTGAATTTCATAAGTTTTAGTGGGTTTCTTATGTAAAAGAAAAAACCCACTCCACTTATAAAGAATAACGACTGTATTGCACGCACAGCCTAAATTCTTCTTTATTTGCCTACCTGAACTGGGCTAGATAAAGAGATAAATGATCTTGTGAATCATTTACCCTATAAAATCGCTATGCTGATGAAGCCTAATTCAGCGGGATTGAGTAGATGATTACTGATTATTCTTTATTAAGTACTGTTTAATTAGTAGTTAGAGTTCAAATAATAGGTGTGACTCGGCCTAACTTATCTAATACTTAGTAGAGTATGGATTGGATTTATAAGTGATACCTCTGAGGAAGTATCCTCCAGTCTTACAGTAGAATGTAAACATGCTCGCATTAATAAGCTAATGATTGATGAAATCTAGGATAACAGGTCATAACTACTTGAATTCAGTTTTGAGTTTGAACAGACCTCCTAGCTGATAGGTATCCACTATTTATACACTTGACAGATAAAAATCTTATGCTATAATAAACTCATCCTAAATGAAAGAGGTAATGATTATGGATCAGTTCATTAAGAAGCTTGAGAATGGTAATATTGAAAGAACTACTTTGAAATCATTTGTAGCTAAACTACAGAGACAAATCGAAGTTCAGAATGAAAACAAAGTAGTATTTGGTGATAACTTTAGGATGATGTAACTAATATGAATACAAATCTCTATCCTAGTAAAGATGAAGAACTTGCAGTACAAGTTAAATTTAAATTTTATGATGATTTAGTAAAGGATTCTGCTTGGATGCAGTTCGATGAATCTAATAATTGCTATGTATTTCATACTATGGCTTTTGGATGGATTAAGGAATCTGATGTGATTTCTTGGAAGATTCTACAGTAATTTAATCTGTAGTTCAAATAGCAGAACATCACTGAGTAGTTTTATCTATGTATACTCCATGGGTATAATTAGGATAAAATGAAAGCTGAAGATGTTAAGTGTAAGTCTTAACCGGATTAATTAATATTCGGGATCGTCCAATAGGCAGGACAAGGGACTTTGGATCCCTTAATGGGAGTTCGAGGCTCTCTCCCGAAGCCATTTTATAAATTCCTGCGTAGCTCAGTCGGCGGAGCGAGTGACTGTTAATCACTAGGTCGTAGGTTCGAGCCCTACCGCAGGAGCCAGTATTTATCAAGGTCTATAACACCTTGTTAAAATTTACATTTGCCTAAATCAGTGCTTAGGACTGAGAATCATATAAAGGCTGATCTCTATTAACAAGAGCAATTATCATTGTATAAAAGATTCTCAAAACCCTTGATGTGAAAGAGGAGAAAGGGTGTTAGTACATATATCATCCTCATATCGTTTTGAAAGTACTAAACTACTTATAAATCACACATAGTATATACAAGTGTGAAGGTAATTCAGAATTGAGTTACTTTGAAAAGATGGCTTTAGTCTGTTAATTCTGTATATACTAACAGACCTAATCTTAGGGTCTTGGTAGATTATAATAAGATGTCAGTATGTAATTGACAAAAGACGAGAGATCTGATATAATCCCTGGTGTAAGGTTTTCAGAATCTAGCTTTTTGAAGATCTACCATTTAGATATGGATACACTTAATAATAATGATAAAAAAATATCTAACAAATAGTGAGAAATAAAATTTATTATTTGTTAGGAGGTCCAAAGTAAATGATTTCACATAAAAAGGTTGGAACTATTGGTGAAGCTAAAACTTTAGCTAAATTATCCGAATATGGAATTGATTGCTATTTGCCTTTTAATGAAGATACTAAATCTGATATTGTAGCAGATATTAATGGCACGTTAACAAGGATACAGATTAAAACATCTAATAGAATTGTTCATAACTCGTTAATTGTTAAAATACAGCAATCCGGAAATCATGAAGCATATTTAGCGAAAGATGTTGATTATTTTGTTATTTATAATATGATTGACGATGAACTTTATATGATTACTCGTGTCGATACAGAAAAATATGCTGGTAAGTCGGTTAGTATTAAAATAAGATATGATAGAGCTATATATAGGGATACCTTACAAAGTAAGGATATTTTAATTGACGATGTGCTGACTAGAGATTTAAAGGTAGCTAAAATAATATCTGAAAACTGCTCAGACACCACCAAGATCTCAGAGGCAGATTCAGCTTTAAGAAAAAAATCTAAAAAGCCTTCTAAGGACGCAATGGTAGATTTATTAAAAGAGTATAAAATAAGTGAGATAGCAGACATTTTTAATGTAACAGGTCAAACTATAAGAAAATGGTGCGCTGAATTAGGCATTGAAATTTCTGAGTATACGCGTGAATGTTTGGTTGAAAAAACTTGTGCGTTATGCGGTAAAAAATTTATGACTAAAGATAAGTCTAGAAAATTTTGTTCTAAAGAATGTTTAGACAATAGAGGATTAGTTAAAGTTGATTTAAATGATGTAATTAAAATGCATAAAGCTGGTAGTTCTATGAGAGAAATTGGAAGAAAATACGGGGTCCATCATAAAATGATTTCTAAGTTTTTGAAAAAATTTGATGAAAACCCAAGTTATATAAAATTTGCTACAGAAATTGAAGACGTTAAACAAGAGTAGGTAACTTTAGCACTGATCGTTCATGTAGTAGGACTGGATCCTTGTAAGATCCAAAAAAGTGTGCAAGTCACTTTCAGTGCTCCATAAAATATAAAATTAGTTAAATGCCCAGGTGATGGAATGGAAGACATTGAGGACTTAAAATCCTCTGGCATCGCGCCGTGGGGGTTCGAATCCCCCTCTGGGCACCACTACGGACTCGTAGCTCAATTGGTAGAGTCGGCGACTTATAATCGCCAGGTTCTGGGATCGTACCCCAGCGGGTCCTCCAAATTTGATTTCAAAACTAATAAGTTTTAATATAAATGCAGGTGGTGATCACCTTCAATGAGTATATTGTTTAATAATGTTTATCAAGGTCCACCTGGACCACCAGAATTTGAATATCCTATTTTATATGATGGGTATTTTATTCCTTATTCAGCTGATTATAATTTACGTAACGCTTTATCTCAACAATTAGGTAAGAATATTTCTTATGGAGTTATTGGATATATTGATTCGGCATATGCTTTATCTAAATATAATGTTACTGTTAATGATACTGGGTCTATGGATCCTATGAAATTTGGATTTACGAAGCCTGATGGTACTAAAGGAATTAATACTATTAAGCAATTTATGTTTAGTGCGGTAGATATGTACGGAGAAATTTATTTAAGCACTAATGGATTTTTAACAGAATATAGTGAATATAATGATGATGAGAATAGTTCGCCTAAAATAATGGTTGAATTTCAGTTGACTTATGAAAACTACGATAGTAATGGAGATAGAACTCTATTTATTAGAACTAATACGCAGTTCGCTGAATTCTTGGATCTTAGAAATTGTGTATCAACTACAAGCGGTGGTGCTACTTATCATACATTTAACAGTAGTAGAGAATATAATTCGATATATCTAACTGGATTTTTATCTGTTTCTGCTCCTTTTAGACTTACAGCTAGAGTACTGTCAAGTTAACTATTTATAAAAGAAGTGATTATAAATATTTATGCGAATGGTCAGTTACACGTAATCCTTATCCAATAGATATCACTTAAAGAAAGGATTGTGACATGTCTAATGACTGAATGGTACTTTACAAATGGAACTTCTTCTAATAATACAATAAAAGTTGAATATGTAGCCTTTATTCCAAATACTGGGAATATGTAGAACGTTAGCAAATAAAAACCAGTAGAAGATAAGCTGTATGTTTGATTTATAGTTTATTGTAAAGGAGTGAATACTATGCATGTTTAGTAAAAAACTTTTGATACAAAATAAAGATAGCCCATATTTAATATATAGACTTACATATGCGGAGTGTCAGGCGTACCATAGTTCTTTAACACTTGGGTATGTTATTAAGAATCGTGATGAAAAGTTTAAGGTAGTTGCGATTGCAAATAATCTATATATCAATAATAATGGATATATTTATGGAAATAGTGACGATCCACTTTATACTTATTCACGTTTTACAGATAGTCAATGGTATGAATTACGTGTTTACTGTGATGATAGTATAATGAATCTGGGAAGTTTTTTTCTTAGAGACTTCTATGTTTTTACTAGATATGAGCCTTCAACATATTTATATTTTTATGGGGATGGACGAGATTTAGTTTATGACGCTTCAGGTGGATATTATTCGGTTTTTCGGTCTGATAGACAACAACAATATTCTGGGGATTATACTTCGATGTCTATAAACACGATATCAGCTATACAAGATTCTTTTAATTTATATGCTGCACAAGTTAGGGATAATCCACAGTCAGATCCCGTAGAATTTGATCAAATGAGAACTGTTGAAGTTGAATTTGATTATAATTCTAGCTATGAATTAAATGTTGAAGGATTATTAGTAACTATTAATAGTGATACACTAAATATTAGTTTACAATATTCTTCTCAAAATCTGAGTTTACAATTCTATAGAATATCATTAAATCAATCTGAAATAGCACAAATTCCAGTATATGCTAATTCAGATAGTCGAGTATATACCATTCCAAGTAATGCCCCAGATTTAATAAATGGAATTAATAGTCTTACTGTTGTAGCTAGATTAAGTGATAATTCTGAGTCTATATCAGAAAACACATTCGTTTATAATGCATAGAAAGGATGATTCTTATATGGTTAAATATTTTTTTGAGTCAAATGGAAATAAGACCGAGGTTTCTGAAGTGATTTTTAATTCAGTTAAAAATCATTATGATAACAGTAGAATGTCTGCTACTGGAGATAGTTTTGGTAATGAAGAAATCACTCTTTCTGTAGAAGAAAGCGACATGCCTTTTTGAAAGGACTTGAAATAACATATGACTGAATGGTACTTTACAGAAGACAGTAATGGCGTCAGAACAATGGTTAAGAAGAAGGATTATAAGGAGCTTCAGTATAAGAGATTTAAGAATAATGAAGATCCTTATCCTCAGGATGTAGATACTACTAAACATAATTTGGTAGTGCATACACTTCATATTTAAAGAGGTGTCAATATGCTAGGTTATGCATTTACTTGGCTTACACAAGCTAAAGATAGTGTAGCTAATTTCTTCCTTGGTGTTCCAGTAACTATCTTTGTCACACTTGGTATTATTTTCTTTATAGCGATGTTCTTCTTTGCATTTAAGAAGAAGGATTAGATAAAATTAAAAATAGAGAAAGGATTTGATCTATAATGTTGGGTAGTTATAACATTAACGTTGCTCCTAGTAAGCTTCCTCAGAAGGTTGCTACTGCTTTTGGTGAGATTTTTAGTAATATGGTTGGTGCGGAGTACACACCAATTGCGTATCTTGGTGATAAGGTTGTTTCAGGTGTGAACCATGCTATCCTTGCAACTCAGACCATGATTACTGGTACCGATGTTCATAATGTGGTTCTTGTGGTTCTGAATGAGAAGGATGATAAGTTTAGTTTGGTTGAGATCACCACACTGCTTTCAGATTCTGGTCGTATGGGCGGTCTCCAGGTTGCTCCTACTATTAATATCCCTGAAGAGGCTATGACGGTTTTTAATAACACTCTTGCTGGTTTTGTTGGTAGTAAGGTTACTCCTTTTGCTCTGCTTGCTACTCAGGTTGTTAATGGCTTTAAGTATGTGTTTGCTTGTGAGAGCACTGCTGTTCTTTCACCTGAAGCTATGCGTACCAGCAACTACAATCAGGTTGTACTTGTGAGTGTTTACTCTAACTACGACAAGATTGAGTTTAATACTGTTATTGAGGGCGTTCCTGCTCAGGGTGCTCTTGGCGCTCCTCTTGGCGAATGGCCTTAATAAATAATATTTCTTTCATAATAAACCTCTAGAGGGGTGAAACTCCCCTCAACCCTTTTCTTTTGACCAGTTTTTCTAGATTAAAAAGCTGAGACCCTTGTTATAGGAGACCCATACTTATGGAGGTAGCTAAAAATGAAAATTATATCTAGTAGTACATATGATGAGATGATGCATAATCATCTAGAATTAACCGAGGATCTTTATTTTGAGATACCTTCTGGAGAAAAATTAAGAAAGTTCTGTAAGAAGATACGTTATGGATTACATCCTGAAATATTTAATTATTATCGGGAACATGATCTTGATCTTTTTACAGTATATAAGGATTATCTAGTAATCCATAACGATAGTCTTTGGAAGGAACTTAAAAAGAAAGATGAGGATTCTAAAATGATTAAAACTAACTATACATTAGATGAGCTTGGGAGTAAGTTTAAATATTCAATCTTGATTACAGCCCCAATAAATGATTCAATTACCTATGACCTTATTGATATTGTTAAGAGTAAATTTCGCATTGATAAAGATTTCAATATCGGTATATTCAAAGTTATTAATGCTATATATAGTGACGATATGGAGGAAAATTTGGGTTACTATCTTTCAGACAATAACAATATGGGATTTCCTCTTTGTAACGGTGGATATGAGTTTATTTTAGATAATGGTAAATTAACGGTAGAAAGCGATCAGGTTTCATCAAATAAGCCTTGTATTAAAAAATTTACCTGTAGTTTTGAGTTATCAGAAAAAAAGAATCAAAAGAAGCAAGCCACTGAAAATGTTAATTCTGGAAGTCTTGAATCTAGTGGACCTTGGCATGAACCTGAAAAGGTCAAAGCTATTAGAGAAACTATTGAAGCCGTAATGAAAAACACAGGCAAGACAGATCTTAAAGATATTGATCTTGACATGCTCAGTAGTTGTATTAATGCAACCTTTAATAGAGAAAAGATGTTCTATAAATGGTTGAATGAGTTTACCAATGAAGAAGTTGATGATAAGACAATTAAGTTTGCATTCAAATTCTTAGACTGGGTTCTTTTGAATAAACTTGATTCAGAGAAAACTAACGGTATTTGTTTTAAAGAGTAATATTAACATTCGGGTATTAGCGCAGTCTGGTTAGCGTATCTGCTTTGGGAGCAGAGGGTCGAAGGTTCAAATCCTTCATACCCGACCATTAAGACTTACAACATTTATATGTTTGTAAATAAAGTTTGCCAACACATTTGCCGCGATGTGTTGATGAAGAACGTTATCAGTCATGGATAACACCCTCCTTTGGAAGAAGCCTAGCTTAACCGCTAGGCTTTTTTATTGACAATTAAACAAAGCAATGTTATAATTAGTTTAATCTTAAGCATAAAGGAAGTGTATATAATGTCAGAATGGTTTGGTCATGAGCCATATATTCCAAATCCTAGTGGAATATATAAAAAAGATATTAATTATGTGGCTACTGAAGAAGAAGTTAATCAAGCAAAAGAAAAAACTATGATTGATGATGATTGCGGGTATGATGGAGGTAAATGGATTAATACTTCAGTTAGTAGCGAAGTACCAATTGAAGTAAAAGTTTTATGTAATGAAACTTGTAGAAAACAAATGGATTATTATGAGGATACTATAGTTAAACTCAATGATATGAATAGGCATCTTAAAGATAAAGTTACATTGTATACTATATTAACTTATTTCTTTGCATTAACTACTGGGTTGCCTCTTTTATATATGATGGTAGAATATCTTACCTTAAAAGGAATAATGTAAGATGAAAAAGAAAGGTAGATAACCTCTACCTTTCTTTTATTTCTATGAACTAAACATTTTCTTCTTAATCGGACTTAACATAAAGAATGCAGATACTTTGTACTGTTTATTAGCATTTTCAATTACAACTTCTTCCTGAAGATAGCTACTAATACTTGGAGTCCTTTTATTAAAGAAACTAATCTCATAAGTACTATCTTTATAGTATGCTATTCTAATATCTATACCACAAATAGTATCTTTAACAGCATATCTATCACCATAATAGTTAAGACGTATAAATGTTATCTTATCATTGAACTTTATTTTAGCGTAGATACATTTATTAAGCATATCTAACGCTTTTTCAAACGAAACGTTAAAGTAATTACAAAATTCATTCATAGTTTTTTCTATTGATTTAGCCCATGCCATAGACAGTTTTCTCTCACGGATAACGTCTTTCCTATGTAGTTCTTCCATATAGGCTAAACGTTCTTTTTGAAGTGATAGGTAAAATTTTTTAGTTGTATAACATTTCTCTCTTCCACAATATACGTTCTTTGCGCTAATTGTTCCATTAAGTTTTATTTCATTAATGGCAATAATCTCATTTTGAGATATGTCGTCCTGATATTCTTCTCTCCATAAGAATGTACTTAAGTCTAAACTTTCCTCACACGCCATATTTATAGATACCACCTTTCTTTTAAATTTTTATAAAAAGAAACCCTAGCCAGTGACGTGGATAACTAGGGTTTCCTTTATATTGGGTGAAAGTTATGCAGTTTGATTAACTACGGACTATCTCTAGCCATAACAGGTACCTCCTACTTTCTCTGAAATATTGGACCAGTATATACTGGGTATAACAGCCATTCAATTAACGGGACACTCTTGGCATATTTAGCAAACACAAAAGTTTTATGTGTGCCAGAATCAATTTCAATATGCCATAGAGTTTGACATTGGTCATAGATAGGTGTTTTTTTAATTTCTTCATGCAAGAATTTCCGTGGGTTTTCAGTATTAAGAAATTTCTCATACTCTTCTTCCGATACTTCATTCCCAACAGAATCTAAAAATTTTGATTCAATAACATATTTACTTGCATGAGCTTTATTACTAATCCGGTATAGTCCTTTTTCTACTACCATATTTTCTCCTAAAGTAATTCCGGGCTAGATTTATATCCAGCCCGGAATGATTAAATCTACTTACAATATTTTTCGCAGAACGCGTTGTATCCAGTCTCGTTGTTAGTGTATACGTCGATCTTGTGCTTCTCATCAGCACGATCTGTGTGGAACCCAGACGTATCAACAAAAGTCGCAACGTCACTGGTGTGGAAAGCAATGAGCTTTGAACCCATGTCGATTCCAGCGAACCCGTTCTTTAACTTGATAACTGGATACTTCTTTACAGAAGCATCCACTCTCGTGTCAAAGTACTTAACACCCTTTAGTGCTTTTGGCTCAGTCGGAATAAGCTTTTTTGCGTCCGGAGAATCAACAAGAATCGCCAAAGAACCTTTCTGATACATGTTAGGAAGCTTTATAAGCTTTTCCATACCCTCAAACGACGCTGACGAATAAACATACTCGTTTACGACATCGTTGATAAACTGGTACAGATGCTCTGTATCCGGTTCTTTAGGAAGCCTTTCGCCCTCCACCATCATCTTGGTAATGATATACCTTCCATTAGTGGGATTAAAACCACCAATGCCAAGGATGTGATATACGGCTCCGTGGTGCGCCAGAGGAGCTTCTTTGGAGAAAAAGCTTCGAAGGATGCAGACGAACTTGAACTCCTGAAACAACGCTCCATACGGCATGATGCACTCGGTAACGCGCTTCACCTTGAACTGCACTGCCTCCCCTGCAAAGACTTTAGTACTTAAAGTCTTTCCATCCGAGTCTTCGATTTCACACGACACGGGGAAGTCTTGGGTATAGATATACTTCACCCACCAATTGTTGCTGCGCTCGTTGTTATTGTCGGTCATTTTTATGACCTCCTTATTGAGATTAAGTCCTGTGATAGAAACAGAACTCACAATAATAATATATATACAAATTTTGAGATAGACTTAAAAATAAAAAGAGCCCCACAATTAAGTGGGACTCTTATATAGAACATTAGTCATCAAACACAACATCTTTGTTGTAAACTAATTTCATCAACTTCTTAAAAGACGGCTTAGTATGCAGGAACCTGAAGAATGGATGAGCATCGTCTGCTAAAGTTCTATCAAGAATTCCGTCTCTGACAAACCAATCATAGTCATCCATTCGAAAAACCCAAAACGCATGATAGTACTGGTCAGGCCAGTACACCAAAACCCAACCTGTTTCAGTATCTAACGCAGTAGCTAACGGTGGGTTCTTCAGGAGCTCGTTAGATTTTGAAGTGATGTTTTCGCTTAGAATAATACCGGAAACCTCAAGCTTCCCAAACAACTTAATATATTCAGTTGATGGAGAAGCACTAGTGTACTGATTAATAGTACCAGCATGTTTTCCAGTAGACTCATACGTAGTCGTTTTTATTTCTACAATGGGCCGATTTTTCTTTTCAGAAATTTCCTTCTCTTCTTTGTCATAAAGTATAGGCCAATCAAGGTTAGAAAGAAAGAACTCGAAATTTTTGTACCTATACTTAGAAGAGTAAAATTTCTTAGGATTGATCTGATATTGCTCTCTATCAGGCATATTTTGAACTTCCCGATCAAGATAGATTAGCTCGTTCCCTACAGTCTCCAAAAGAGACATGAAATAATGCCCACTGTTGCTATCTTCCAACGCAATTCTTTCAAACATTTCTCCATTTGTACTAACTCGTACTAATTTATAGCATCCATCAGATACATCATAATGGAGTAGTATATCGTTGACATACTTAGCGCATAACATAGGTACGTCTTTTTCAGGCCATTTTCTGCGATATGCATGTTTTATTGTCAACCTGATAACAACGTTTCCGGGGTTATTCCCACGTACAAGTCGTGTAGGCCAAATACGAATAAGTTGACCTTCACGAACTTCTTCCATTCCGATAGGAATGCCTAATTTTTTATCGAAGACCATAGCCGGGCCATATGGAATTCTGCCAAACTCATATTTAACAAGTAAGCAATTCTCCCATAATGGTGACCATCCCCATGTACTTTGCGACTCAAGTCTATTCTCTCGGGTAAAAATTCTACCCCCGAGATCCTGTTCTTTTCTCGCCCAATAATATAACATGGTATTACCGCCTTTCGTAAAATTAGCCCTGTAGATACAGAACTTATTAACATTATATACTTACAAATTTTAGACTTGACAAATAGTGTAATGTCTATTATAATTACAGTATCTTAATGAAGGGGTTGATCATAGCATGATTAACAAAGACTTTATTTCTAAGTATCCTTTTGATATACCAGGTATTGTTTATAAGAAAGATTATTGGGACGATAACTATGAATATGAAGAAGATGATGATGAAGATAAAGACAGTTGGATGTCTCTATAATTAGTTTAAGGAGGATTATAATATGTCTAGATTTACAGCTGAAAGTTTTGAGGATATGCTACATAGTATTCATTATATCTCTAGAACTCTTGAAAGAATTGAAAAGTTGCTTGTAGATATTGATGAAAAGATTAATAGGAAGGAGTCTTAATTATGCCAATGAAGAATCATTTTGATTATATGGTACATGACGCAGTATATAGACCTTATGAATCCCCAATGCCATTTACTGAAGGTCTTTATATGGATATTAAGGATTATATTGAATCCTTAGAAAGACGTATTGAAGAACTTGAAAAGAAAGTTGAAGAAAGTAATAATAAAAGTAATGTTCATATTACTATTGATACACCAGAGATTAATAGTCCGAGAGTTTGGTGGGATACTAAATCACCATATACTATTAACTCACCAACTTGTTAAGAAGGAGGAATTATAATGAGTTTAGGTGTTATTCTTGTAATAGCTATATGCATTGCAACTTTATTTAGTTGTATTGCTGATATAATGTTTGACATTAAGTTAATTAATTCTAATATAGATGCTTTGGAAAAGAACTTCTATGATAGAATGTTTCAAACTGAGAACAAATTTAGACAGCTAGATACTAAATATAGTCTCAGTAGTATTAGATTTAAAAAACTAGAAAAGGAGATTGATAAGTAATGAAGTATGATATTTACCCAATTAAGATTTGTGTAAGAGGTCGTAATCAGGAAAAGCCAGAAGAGCTTAGTTCTATTATGACTATTATTCCTGAAGCAGTTGAGGATAGTTTTAACAAGCCTGATACTCCGCCTACTATTAATATTAAGCTTTTGATTGATAGTAATAATCTAGAAGATATTGATTATCTTCATAGCAGACTTTGGTTTGACCAGTTTATTTCATATACTGGTATTTATAATTTGATCAATAAGGTTAATTTTGCATGCGCAATTGAAGTTAATAATCAGGTGGAATTTACAGATTCTAATAAAGAAGATCTGAATCATATGTTTGAACACTTTGTTGAAGACTTTAAGAATTTTGTTGAGGATACTAAAACACATATTGTAGTGTGGCCAGAGCAACCAGCATTTACTATTACCACTCCAGAACCAATTAAAGAAAAGGAAGAAACTAATGAAACAGCACCTGTTGCAGAAGCAGAGGTAGCTAATGACTCAACTACAAAGACTGAATGAGACCTATGATATTGTAACTAAATATGGATGTTTTGATTATGAGTTTATTATCTTTATGATAGTACTCATAGTCGTATTATACTTTTTGTTTAAGATTGAGCTTAACAAATGACTAGTAGACTTGATCCTAACTTTAAAGTGCAACTAGCTAATACATATGATCCAGAAAAGAACTATAAAGGAATTGATTATTGGTATGGATCATATAAATATGACGGCATTAGGTGTATGTATTTAAATCGTACACCTAATGTTATCTATAGTAGAAAAGGACTGGTTTTTACTGGGTTTGATAGTATAGTTATTCAGTGCAATGAGCTAGCTAATAAATTGGGTATAGTTAATAAGGAAGATATTTTTATTGATGGAGAATTATATTCAGATGAACTAGACTTTAATGATATTCAAAGTATAGTAATGACTGAAGATAGCTCTTTAGTAGATAAGGATAAGATATATCTTAGAGTATTTGCATTAGGTCCTTTTAGAGATACCTATGAAATGGTTAGTATATTTAGTTCAAGTGTATTTGATGGATTAGATAAACTTAAACCAATTACATATTTCACTGTACATAATGATAAAGAGACTATTACTAATAAATGCAAAGAGTGTATTCAAAATGGATATGAAGGGATTATGTTAAGAGATCCGGTAATTCCATATGATTGGAAACGCAGTAATAAACTTCTTAAATATAAAATGTTCAAAGACAGTCATGAACTAGATATGACTATAGTTGATATTCTACCAGGAAAGAATGGAACTAAGTACAGTGATACTATGGGTGCAGTATTGTGTATAGGTTATATAAATGATGCTGAAGTTAGATGTAGAGTAGGATCCGGGTTTACAGATCAAGAAAGACATGACATGTGGGATCATCCAGAGAAGTATCTTAATAAAGAGATTGTAGTTAGATATCAGGATGTTACTTCTGACTCTAAAACCGGTAATATCTCTATTAGGTTTCCTATTAAGAAATGTTTTAAGTTAGATAGATAGGGGATAGATATAATGGCTCAAGTTAAATTTTCGTTTAATGCCAAACGTAATGAAGATGGTAGATGGTCTTATACTTATGATTATGATGCTAAAAAGATTTCATTTGATAAGATGATCTGCACTGATTCTGAGATTATTTTTGAAGCAGTGTTAGATACAAATGATTCTGTATCAGAAGTAAATGATCCTTATTTGAATCCTTATTTGAATGAGTTATCTATATTGTTTAAAAATGGTTATAATGAAATCGGTGTTAAAGATATATTTAAGAGAATAAATCTCACCAGTATAGACTTTAGTAAAGCTGATGATCGAGGTAATATTAATTTATACACTTTTAATAAACATACCACGCCAGTGTATATTAGATTTGGAGACCCTGATACACCTAATACTTATAGTGGAGACCCTGATACACCTAATACTTATAGTTATGAAGAAGTTAAAGAGCTTAAAGAAAAGTATTTAGATGATACTGGAGATTATATGCTTCCATCACGTTTGAATGGCGATATTTATAAGTATCAATGTATTATAGCTGTAGACCTTATTAAAAGTAATGTTTTTAAAGAACATGATGTATATCTTTTATATGTTGTTACTAGGACTATGTATGAGATGGTTAGTGGTCATGAACTTACTAGGCTTGGCATGGATGAAGGACAGCGATATATCAGTAACTTTTTAACTAAAGAAAGACTATCTAACTGCTTGGTTAAATGAAAAAGAAAGTTGCAAAGAAACTAGCTGAAAAAGATTTTACTGACTTAACTAAATATCAAGTCAATATAAAGAAGATTGATGCTAAACCAATAGATGATCCTATTCCACATAAGCATCCTAGCACCCATAAAAAAATAGAAGTAATTTATAGATTAGCTAATGAGTATACTGAAGATACTTTGGAAGATCTAATCAACACAATTAAACTAGATGGGATTGACATAATCACTGTTCATAGTGGTTATGTTAGAGATCCACTAGGCAAAAATAAAGAGACCCCCGGTTAAGAGGGTCTCTTTATTATATGCAGACGTAATTTAAGCAGATGCTTCCAGCAATAAAGGAACCTTTCGATCTCGAAAGGATGTATGTCGATACGATCCTCTTCTGGTACTTTTACTACCAACGCATAATAGTAATGGTATAGAGTTCTATATACACCTAGCTCTTTAAACTTTCTATAGATGAAATTCATAAAAAGCCTTAGCCAGATGAATTTTACTCCGTGTTTTACCATTTGTTCTACCGCGAATTTGTCTGCGTATATTTCAGCAAATCTTGATTGAGATTGGTTATGTTCCCAATAACAGTAGATGTGCCCAATCTCGTGGTAGATGATGAACGGAAGTGCAAACAGCAAATTGCCGCTTCTGTAACTTCTAGAAATGGATATAATAAATCTATTTCCATTCCCACGAATTCCGCAGAATGAATCCCATATACGCTTTCTTATTACGATAGATAATGGGATTTCAAAATCCTTTATTATGTTTCTTATTCTACGCCTTAATTGTTTAATAGTGATCATAACAAAGACCTCCAAAAACAAGTTGTACATCTCTCAAGAGATGCTGTTACATTCCCTTTATATATTTATAAATGGCTAAAGACTAGCCAATGAAAAAGGCTGCCCAGAGATTGCTCTCCGGGGCTTACGCCTTTCAATGATATTAATCGATATAGACCGCATCGCTAGGCGACGATGCGGTGAATTCAGCATGGTGCGGCATGCACCACTCAGCTTTCCCTGAGGCCAGGATCTTTTCCCTGGCCTGCTCTTCTGTCGCCGCGTGCGTGCGATAAAACTCGCACTCATGCGGAGACGGTCCACCAAAGAAATACCACTCGTTAAACTGCGCAAAGATATTTTGTTCCATGTTGCACCTCCACCTGCCCAAGATAAGACAGTGGGTTAACTGGGTTAACCTCTGTCGAACTACTCGAAAGTAGTTTCTCTGAAAGCAGATTCATTCGCATTATATATATACAACTTAAAATTGATAGTTGACAACTACTTCTTTTTGCTTTATAATACAGTCATATTAATAATCACAAGGAGGTTAATTAATTGCCCTTAAGATGGTCTGAAGAAGAACATGACATTATTAGATTTATTAATTCTTATAACAACGAAGTAGTCAATAGCGGTTACAAAGAGATGAGATATACAGCGGATGATGTATATGAAATATGGAATAATTATCTATCAGATAACTACAGGGGGTTTGAATCTGTGAAACATAAAATGAGAGAGGTGGATTCATTTAGTTTGAATGACAGTATAATTAAATTTTTGAGTGGTAGTAATTCACTTACTATTATGGATCTTATGGAGTATTATCATATATTTGATTTTATGGCTGAGAAATGCCTAGAATACTATGAACAAAAATTTATGAAAAGATTTTATGATAGAAACACTGATGAAATCTTTACAAAAGAGCTTAAAGAGACTATTATAGAGAATCCTATTGTAGATCATAAGATTAAAATAGATACTGGTAATACTCCAGTTTTGGTTAAACCAGAGCCTGATACTATTAAATCAGATGTTCCAGTTTCTAGTAAAAAAATTGAATCATTAGATATACCAGAAGCACCAGTTAAAAAGAAGGGTAAAAACTCATTAAAGAAGATTACTAAAAAGAGTAAGTATAAGACTTTAGCTGATGTAGAACAAGAATCAGTTGAAGATATTCCTGAAGAACCATTTGCTGCTTTGAAAGAAATAGTTAATAGTTATAAGGTGCATATTAAAATTGGAATTATTGGAGATACTCATATTGGTAATATCTTTTGTGATGAGAATACTCTTAACAGTTTTTATAAGAGATGTAATGATCTCGGTATCAAATACATCATTCACGCTGGTGATCTTGTAGATGGTCATAATATGTATAATGGCCAGGTTAAAGAGCAGAATCTTCACGGATTTGAAGAGCAAGTAAAGTATGTAATCTCTAATTATCCCAAATATGATGGACTTGTAACCTATGTAATTTCTGGTAATCACGATATGTGTTATTTTAATAATACGACTTTACATCCTCTAGTTACTATTAGTAGATCTAGACCAGATATCATTTATGCTAGTGACTATTATGCTAATATTGATATTGATGGTATTAAGATTACAATGATTCATACTGATGGTAACAGTGGATCTGAACCAATGACTAAACTAAAGAAGCTTATCAATAATAGAACTGAACCGTGTGATGTTATGGTGATGGGCCATTTACATCAGTCTATGGAATTGAGAGATTATTGTGGAGTAGCATATGCATGTGCTCCTGGGTCTTTCTTAAAGCCTAATTCATATACTATTAGAAGAGGATTCAACTGTACTCTTGGTGGATATATTCTTGATATTGAAAAGAATCTTTCCACTAATAAACTTATAGTTACATCTACTTGGATCAGTGAATAATAAAAAGAAGGAGGGTTATGCCCTCCTCCCTCTTATGAATTCTACCCTAAACATGTGCCCATCACGCATGGTGAAATCTCCGCCAATCAGAACGCTATACTGTTTGCCACCATTAATCTCTAAGAATACTTCACAGAGATTAACGAAGAACCCTTCGATAGTAACTTTAACTCCGTTGGGAAGGACTTCTTCATGACGTTTTCCGCGTGGGATGCTAATCGGAAAGAGTTCCCCATCAAAATTGATAACGACACCACGCCCTTTTAAAAGAGATGAAGCCTCATTTTCAAGAAGAGGGAGGCGAAAATGTGAGGGTTTATAATTTCTCGGTGAATAGCTTCCCTCTCTGCCTCCAACAGTAGTGTAGCTACCATTACGGATGGAAATAATTACCTGCTGACCTATTGACATCGTGTATTACCTCCTTAAGGTAGTTTTAGATATTCGTATTATATATATACAAGACAGGAGTGATTTTGTACTTGAGTAATGGAATTACTAAACTAATTTATTATACCTTTAATGATGTAGTTAAGTTAGTTAAAAGTGAATATGGCTTTGATGTGTCATATTTGAAATGCAGTATTCTGAATAACAACAAAAGAGATTTTACTATTAGAGCTGGAGACACTATATTTATAAACTACAACTTAGGTATTATTCTTAAAAACAAATACGGTATTGAGTTTGATAACTATAAGAAGTTTTTTGTAATTGCAATTGCTAAAGAGATTGGTAAAGAAGTAATGGGTAAGTTCGTAGATGCTGAAACTAAAAAGCATTGGTTAGAAGTTATTGATAACTTTGATGAACTTGCTTTAGTTGGCCCAACTAACTATGAGAATGGTGAATTGGAACCATTAAGCGATTTCTTTGCATTAAAGATCTATCAGATTATGTTGCCAAAACTTAATGAGTTTGTTAAGAAGTATAAGAAGGGAGTAGATAAAAATGTCGAAAAAGACAGAGAGCAGAGCGATTCCGTGGAGTAATGAAGAGGTTATTCTTCTTAAGCTTAATTATGCTTGTAAAGGAGCTAAAACCTGGAGGGAGATCTCACAGAATATGCAGGAGTATACAGGTATTATTAGAACTACTCCCTCATTAATTGTGAGAATTCAAAAGCTTAAGGATGATAACGAACCACTTACCATTAAAGATATTGTTAAGCTTTATAATGATGTAGTGTTTGATGTGAATCATACCTATACAAAAAAGTTTACAGATTATGTAGTTGAGCATTTCTCAAATCAACTTTCTACTACTGAAAAAGAAATTGTTGAGACCCTTAACATCGAGCCAGAATCACAGATTGAAAAGAATAGGGTTGATTTCTTGGATGGATTTGATTATGAGATTGATGGTTTTGAAGAAGATAGATATGCTGATGAAGATGAATATCCAACAAAATGGAATCTTGGTTTGATTCTTGACTATCTTCTTTGTACAGCTGCTGCTATTGTTGTTCTCTATACATTGGTAACCTATATTGGCTAGAAAGAAAAAAGAACCTGAACAAATACAGGAAGAAGTAATAGACCTTGATGAGCTAGTACAGGCTATAGATAATAGATTCAATGCTATAGAATCTGTGCTAGCTCAGCAAAAAGAAAAAGAAAAGAAATGGGGTTTTGAAGTATTAGAGTGTAGAGATGATCTAGCTAATACTAAAGGGTTTCACTGGTTTCATCCACAAGCTACTGGTTTTGAAAGTGGAATCAGTAAAAATTATGTTAAATATTGTAAATATACAGGTAAAAATTATCCTAAAAGAAACGACTCAGATTACTTTCAATGGTAGTTGACATAAAATTAAATAGTGTTATAATAGAAGGGAGGTGGTAGTGATGGCATTTATGAAAGATAGGTTGTATGTAGAAGAGCTTAGTGATTTTGATAAGAACAAGCTTACTATTTTCACAGAAGAAGATACTATTACTTGTTATGATAGTACTGAAGTAGACGGTAAAAAGTATTACCGTATTCCACGTTATTTCAGTAATATAGAATACGATGATTTAACTACCGAAGGATTTGATATTGATATTGAAATGAATCCTGAATTTAAACCATTGAACGAACAACAAGAAAATGCTATTGAAGCTATAGTAGATAATGTGCATGGACTAGTTTCTGCTAGGGTTGGTTTTGGTAAAACTTATGTAGCAGTTAATAGTATTACCAGAATCAAAAAAAGAACACTTATTATTGTACATGTTTCTACTAAAGATGGCCTTATGGATCAGTGGAGAGATGCTATTATTAGATATACTAATCTTTCTATTGATGATATTGGTTATCTTACATCAAAAACAAAAACTATTGATAAACCCATTTATCTGACCACAGTACAAACACTGTTATCTAGAGTAAAAAGAAATGATCAAGAGTTTTTTGATATGATGTATAAAGGTAACTTTGGAGCAACCTATTTTGATGAGTGCCACATTACTGCTTCCTCTGCTGAATTTAGTGAAAGCACTAAAACTATTTTTTCTAGAAGAATATATGGCTTGAGTGCTACACTAATTAGAAGAGATAATCTAGCCCCATTACTTAACTGGAATATCGGAAATGTTATTTATGATGATGGTCAATGGTTTGTATTACCAATATATGCAGGTCTACTTGACATTCCAATTAAGATGGGTGGATATGGTAGATATCTGGAGTATGGTAGTGCTTCTGCATGGAGTGTTAAGTATGCAAAGTTCTTGTCCAAAAAAGAAGAGTATTTAAAAGCAGTAGCTACTATAGTAGATAAATGCATTGAACAGGGTAGAAACCCATTGATACTTTCATCTCAAATAGATATTCTAAACAAAATATATAGCTTATCAAAACATCAAGAAGATATTAGTATTGTTCATGGTAAAGTGGTTAATAAAGATTATACAAAGAAATGTATACTAGCTACTTTAGGTATGTTTAAAGTTGGAATGGATATTCCTAGACTGGATACTTTAATTTTTGCTACACCACTCACTGCAAAGAATGGTCTTATACAAGCAATTGGTAGAGTTGCAAGAATCTTTAAACCAGTGCCTAATAAAAAAGTAATGCTTGTAGATATTGCAAATTCGTTGTATAATAAGACTATGCAGATGAGAGAAGTTAGACAGAAATACTATAAAGAGATTAATGAGCATAGTAGTAAAGGTTGTGTACAAGTAAGACTTAATGAGCTTAATGATATTGATAAACTAATTAGATTTTGTAATAAGTAAACAAATTGTTTACATAATACTTCGGCCCTGTAGTTCAACTGGATGAACAACTGACTTCTAATCAGTAGGTTATGGGTGTTCGAGCCACCTCAGGGTCGCCATTAAATTAGCCTGTTTACAAAATGTAAACATAATAAAATAAAAAGAAGGAGCGGTGTTACTGCCCCTTCTTCTTTTTTTTAGGTTCTATGTTTCATTTTATACTTTGGGTACTGAACATAATCATAATCCCAGTATTGCATATCTTCACCAATAGATCTTAATTCTCTTAAGGAAAGTAAGTAACTCTTTAACTTTGTAGCTCTTTCTTTTTTAGCATTTGCCAGGCTCTGATATGCCGATACTATGGCTTCTTTTTTGTGCTTTAATTCTTCATCATAACGCGAAGACGAATACACCCTTTCTCTGGGATTCCAATATCCAATAAAGTAAGCCAATTCATCAAGACGTTTCCTAATTTCACAACGTCTTTCAGGATTATCTTTAGATGCGTCATTATATTTTGCCCAAGTTAAGCGTTTAAGTTCTCTATTTAACCTATCAGCTTCACTCTTTGCAATAGAGCATTTTAAGTGTAGTTCATCACTATCAAGCTCTTTAAGATCTTTTTCAGCTTTATAAATAGCGTTGAATGCATTCTTAAAAAGATCTCGCTGTCTCCAATCGCTGAGAGACCATCTAGCACTTGATGCTTTTCTAAAAATACTTAAAGTACTTTCGACTTCTTCTGAGTATCCTCCTGTTTTTTCATATAATTTGCTCAATCGCGTAAACCAGCCCCATGTGTCGGAATCTTTAGTATCATTAATCTTTTCTTCGGTAAGGAAATAATATTCCTTACTTTCATTATATAGCTTTTCAGGGATATCACGATACCCTGAATAATCTATGGTGATATAAGATCCAGTGCTCCACCTCTCATCACCATAGTGGCCTTCTACTTCTTCCTCCCGGATGTCATTTACCCAAACGTTCTTTTTTGACTTCCTATAGTGACTGATATTTAATTCAAACTTTATATTTGGGATGAATACTCCAGCGTCAACTACTACGTTGTTATCCGTATCGATAAATAAATTTTCCACAAATTTTACATGGAAAGTTTTCTCCAAAATTTTAAATACATAATTGAAATCATGAACGCTGTATTTCTTACAAGTTATCTTGCTCCACATATTGAGCATTTGCTCACGCGATCCTGAGATAGTTTTTACGATTTTGCCAAAATATTCTCTTCTAGTGTAAATTTCAAGAATAATTTCAGCATGCTTGTTTTTAACAACCGCTAAGCTTTTCTTACCTTTGAACGAATATGCCATGATAACGCCTCTTTCTGCTGGTGTTTACCAGCAATGAAATATCTGGATTCTAACGAATCCAGTCATTGCAATTTCATTATATATTTATAATTGACATCCTAATTAATCTATGCTATAATCATCTTAACCTTAAAGTAGGAGGAGAAAAATGGCATCACCATTAACTACCTATATTAAATGGCTATCTATCCCGGAAGATATTCCATTTCCAGAAGAATGTAAGTCATTAAATATTAAAACTATTTTGAATCTAGCAGAAGAAGATCTATTTGCTGGATTGATGATGAATCAGCTGTTCAATGACGCATATGCTTATAATTATAGCATTGAAGATATTGCTAGACTTCATAAGAAACATAATAGTACTTATAAGTTTAATTATATTAAGCAAGTTCCTAAACTTCCTGAACCAGTTAAAAAAGAAGAGGTTAAGGAAGTCGTAGTGCATAAGAAAACTAAATATAAAAGACCTAAAGAAAAACCAGGTATTACAGAAGAAATCAACCCTGAAGAGAATCCAATGCTGGTTAATGTCTATTATGATGGGGATAATAGACAAGTTGCTTATGTAACCAGAGTTGATAGGAAAAGGTATATTGAGATAGTCGATGACAATGTTATGATGTATTATGGTAAAGATGATTATCTTAATGTTAGTGATGCTGCTAGATTGAAAAGTGAATTGGTTTCTTATAGATACCGTAATAAAACTATTGAAAAGCATAAAGAAGAACATCCTTATGATGCAATCTATAATGTAGATCTTAATATTGCTATTCCTAAAACAGTATCTTGGAAAGAGAATCATCCTAATGCTGGTACTTATAAATTAAGGATTAACTATATTGATATTGAGTTGTATCAGGAAGGTTATGGAGTAATTGACTTCTCTGATTTGAAAACTTCAGCTAGATTAATTCCAGTTAACTTGATTACTATTTATGATAATTATGATGATAAATATTACACTTTGATTTACAATTTGAACCGGTCAGAAATTAAACCTGAACAAATTAAAGGATATTTAGACTATAAAGATGAATGTAATTTTGATGTAAGAATTTTTGATAAAGAAACTGATTTGTTTTTGGAGTTCTTTAGATTGCTAAAAGAATTTGATCCAGATCTAGTATCTGGATGGAATAGTGACGAGTTTGACTTACCCTATATCAAATATAGAGCTGAATTTCTTGGTATTAAGAATCCTAAATTGGCTCATAATAAAGTGTTTGGTATTGAATATAAGACTCTTACCAATAAGCACAATGAAGAAATTACTTATTGTATTCCTAAACTTGGCTATTCGGTTGCTTTGGATTATCAAAGATGTTATAAAGAGAGAGCTTTTGGTAAAAGAGAAAACTATAAGCTTGGTACTATTTCACAATATGAACTTGGTATTACTAAACTTGATACTGAAGATGGTATGGATAAGATCTTTAGAGAAGAACCTGAACGTTTTATTGCATACAATATTAACGACGTTCATCTGGTTAGAAAGCTTGATGAAAAACTGAAGTATATCGATTTGTGCTTTAATATTATCCAGTTCGCTAATATTTCTTGGGATAGTGTTTATACCACACTTCATATTGTTGATGGCATTCTTTATGAGTATTTGATTAAGCAATCTAAAGTAATGAAGATTGTTAATAGAGATGTTGAAAAACAACCTTTCATGGGCGCATATGTGAGAAAACCAATTAGTGGAGTACATGATTGGTTAGGTGATTTGGATCTTACATCTCTGTATCCTTATATTATGGCTAGATATAATATTAGTGCAGATACTTATGTTGGAAAACTTGATTTTGAAGATAGTAAAGAATACATTTATAACAAGGAAGGCTTTATTAATAGTAACAAGAAGATTAATCTATATCTTAGAGTAGATGGCATTGAAAAAAGATATGAGATTAGTACTAAAGGCTTCCATGATAAAATGATTAAGAATAAGTACATCATTACTTATACTGGTACTATCTTTAAAAGGCATGAAGATAAGTTGTCTGTTTTGTATGAAATTATTCAGATGCTTATTTCTAAACGTAAAGAGTATAAGGATCTGATGAAAGATAATATTGGCGTAAATGATATGCTGGTTGATAGATATAATGGAATGCAGATGACTGTTAAAGTTATTACTAACTCTTTGTATGGAGCTCAGTCTAATAATAGATTTAGAATGTATGATTATGAAGTAGCTAGATCTATTACTACTACTGGTAGAGAAATTGCTAAAGTAGCTGCTGTAGTTGCCAATGATCTGATTAATCAAATGATTAGAAATAAGAGTGGCAAATTTAACAGTGTTGAGATTCCTTATGATTGGGAAGAAAAATCTGATGATATTCTTAGCAATGTTGTATATGGAGATTCAGTTACTGGAGACAGTTTGATTAGAACTGGTATTGGTAATATTCCAGTTAAGGATATTTGGGAGACTCAAATGAAAGCCTATCCTGAATTGTCTAAAACTGGTGAGATTAACACTGGTTATGTTCAAATGAATGGCAAGGAGTATATCCTGAATCCTAATATAACAATACTTGGAGTAGACGACAGTTTATATATCCCAAGATACATTATGAAACATAAAGTTAAAAAGAAACTGTATAAAATTACAACTGAATCTGGTAAGTCAGTTACTGTTACAGAAGATCATAGTCTTATTGTTTATAGAAACAATGAGAAGCTGGTTATTAAGCCAACAGAATTGATTGACACAGATAAAGTGATTGTGATATAATTTAATAGAAGGAGATGTTGTTTTATATGAGTGATAGAAATATAGTCGATTTTAATGGCTTACAGACATATGATAATAATATTAAAAGATATATTAGTGAAGTTGGTAATACAAACTATGCACCAATGTCACATACGCATTATCTTGGAGATATAGGTTTCACTCCAGATAATGGTACTATTCCAAACGATGATGTTTATAGGTTGAAAGGATTTAGAAACTGTCAAATCTTTGTCAATTACGATAGCGATAATATTAATATTGATACTGATAAATATGACTTAGCTTATATTAATGTTTCTAGAGATATTAACATTACTTTAAGAATCGGAGCTACCGAAGGTGTGTCTCCCAAGAGTCATGCTAGATGCTTAAAGATTATTTTAAATAATGCCTATAATCATAATATTACTTGGAACTATAGTAGTAATTTTATTTGGAGAGATAATGATGTTACTTTCTCTGATGAAGCAAATAAGGTTGATATTGTCGAACTTATTACTGCTGGATTAGATGCTAATGGAGAAGTAGCAGAAATTAATCCTACTAGTAATGTTATTTGGTATGGTAATATTTCTAAATCATATTAATGAAAGGGATTGATTAACAAATGGGAGTTAAACAAGTTTTTACAAAAAAAGAGGCTAGAGAGATTTGTAGAAGACTCGGGCTTTCTGAAATAGCTTTGAGTAATGATACTTGTATTGTTGCTCAGAATGATAAGGGTCATATCTATAAGTTTCCTATCGGAGTTCCTGGCAAGGTAGAAGTTACTAATAAGCCAGTTGTGAATGCTGTTAAGGAAGAAAAGGTAGAACCTGAGAAGCCAGTTAAAAGAAAGCGTGGTCGTCCACCTAAGAAAAAGAAAGTGGAGGAAACAGAATAAGAAAGGACTGATTCTTATTGAATTCAGTATCTAAGAATATATTAGATTTACTTAAAGTTATTGCACAGAATCAGATGCAATTAGCTAAAAAAGTAGATGAGATGAACAATAAGCTTCAGGAGTTTTTTGATGAAGCCACTACTGAACCTCCAGTAGATTTAGAAGAATTTAGTATAGAACCTGAAAGAAATCCTCCTGTTAAAAAGAAAAAGATTGACAGTAAAATGTTTGATGAATTTGTTCTTCAAGAAAAAGAAAGAAGAACACCGAAGGGACAAGCTACTCAGGTTAAAAAGAAAACTAAAGTTACAGCAAATCCTGGCATTAATGCTAATAAGATAAGGATTATAAATGGAAGTGATGGCTCTGACATTTCAGATGAAAGTACTGTAGTTTCAGCTGATATTGATTCAATTAAACCAACTGATTCTGCTAAAGAAAAATTGAGAAAGCTAGGTATGCCACTTCCTTCATTATCTAATGCTGCTCCTGAATTAGCAGATATTGAAAAGGCAAAGATTTTAGAGGCAGAAATTGCTAGAGAACAAAAGAAAGCTGATTTAAAGAAACCTAAAGAAGAAGTAAAAGAAAAATAAGGAAGTGTTATTTTGAAATTGGTATTGGAACACTATGCTATGTTTATATGCATTTGGTGTGCTGAATATATGATTGCAAATCTTATTTAGAAAGGGAGTATTTTAGTGGCAACTAAAGTTTTAACAGATACTGGTCATTTTGATATAATGGATTATACTGTTACTAAGTTTTATGGTAAAGATATTTATAAGCCTTATAAAGAGTATGGTGTTAAAGCATATTTCGAGGCATTGAAAGAAGCTATTAAAGGCATTGCTTCGCCGCCTTCATATATTTTGGTATTTGATAATAAAAAGTATACCTGCAAGCTGTTTGTTAATCAGAAAGAAGTTAAACCAAAGAATCCCGGTGAGCTTCAGAAGAAGATTGATAAATATAAAAGGATGAAGTTTAAAGAGAATACCAAGGAGGATAATAGTAATGAAGGTTAGACTTATTGCCGAAACTAATAACCCAGAATATGTTGTTACATTGGCTGCGGCTACTTGTTATAGTGATAAAGAATACACTGAGCTTTATGATAAGTGTAACGATAAAAAGTATCAGGAGACCCTTATTACTAAACTTCTTTCTAGTGGGCATGAAAGTCCTTTTGAGCATGCTTGTTTTACATTCTTTATTGAAGGAGTATCTAGATCTATGACTCACCAATTGGTAAGACATAGGATTGCATCATATTCCCAGCGATCTCAGAGATATACTAAAATGAAACCTTCAGAATTTAATATCCCAGAGAGTATTAGTTCTGATCCAGAAAAGAAGAAAGCTTTTGAAGAACATCTTAAAGATACATTCCAGCTCTATGATGAATTGATTGCTGGTGGAGTTCCTAAAGAAGATGCTAGAGAGATTCTTCCTAATGCAACTCAAACTACTATTGTAATGACTATGAATCTTAGAGAGCTTAGACACTTTATGGAATTGAGAATGTGTAATAGAGCTTCTACAGAAATTAGAGCAGTTGCTGATGAGGTTTATTCTATTCTTAAAATGTATCATCCTTTACTGGTTATCGGTGCAGGACCCAAATGCTGGTATGGTAAATGCACTGAAGAACATAAAACTAAAGATTGCCCTAAAAAGAAAATTTAATAAACAAAAAGAAACTACCGTAGTGATACGGTAGTTTCTTTTTTAATTATGAGTTCACATGGATAAATCCAAGTAAGTCGCCAATATTAAATTCATTTAAGATAGCTAACGCCTTATCATAGAGATCCTTTTTTATTTTTTCATAGTCAAACTTAACTTGACTCTTAATGAATGCTTGATTAGGATCTTTCAAAATAGTTGAATAGAACAAAGATGACATTAGATCTTTAAAGCTATAGAAAACTTGGTAACAACCATCTTCTCTAATAAATAGATAGATGTCATAGTATCTATTAACTACAGCCTCCCAAGGTACCTGCCCATATTTAAAGGTAATACCGTTTGTTAAACAGTATTCTTTAAACAGGTCAAGTGACACAAACTGAAGTACTTTAACTTTTTCAGGAATAAACGCCTTAGCATCCTGGAGTTTTTCAATCTTCATCCAAAGATTATAGTAATAATTCTGCTCTACAGTTTCCATTAAAATTCCTCCTAATCAATATTAGATGGTCTATCTCCACACATCTTTATAAAGGTATGTGCTATCTCACAAATATCATACTTATCGTCATCTTTAACAAACTTATTATTGTGATATGTACAACTATAACAGTCGTTACAAATAAAATCTTTAAGCATAGTTAATCCCAAGGTTCTAATAAATTTTGCTTTGCCAGCACATACTTCATCAACTGTATGATCATGACTAGCATTTATAGGACAGCGGCTATTACATTTAGTATAAGACAAACATCTATTTGTAAATTGTATACTATAGTATAATACTACTGCAAAATGATTCATTCTTTATCCTCAAAAGACATATCCATAAAATATTCATCTTCATTGTCAGTACAGACTGCTATAGCGCCCTGATGAAGATATCCTAAAATCGCCATAAGATTATTAACATCATTCTCGTCAATTCGTATTTCAATAGGAGTATACTCTTTGAACACAAATTTTATAGTTTTCATACCGTTCCTCCATATCTCAACTTTTTTATAATACACCGTTACCTTTCATTTCAGAATATTTTACTGCTAATATATTAGTAGAACACGATCCTCTCCCTTCCCATATTACATGTTGTTTGTATTCACAAGATATACAATTTTTATGTTGTGAACAAAATCCCCTGGCAGTTACAATAATCTTATTACTGTCATGAAATTTAGAAGATACTGATACATATCTATATAATGTGCAACAATCTCCCTTTGATTTATACCGACAACTATTGCAGCATACTTGAGTCATACAATAATTTATTAAAACAATATTTGTAGCGAGATCTAATTTTCTCATAATTTCACCTCTTATTATACCACAAACACATCTAATTGCTAAAGCACTTATTTACTTCAATTTCATCCCTTTGAGAAGTACATATCTTAAAGCAGTAATACTAGCAGCACAATATTCCTCCTTGCCTCCGGTAGCTAATATACAGTCATACTTACAACATCCAGAACTACTATCACAAATCTCTAGTAGTTTTGATATAATATTCTCATCAAACACCTCTTTAGCTCCATCTAATGCCCATCTAGTTATATTACACACTTGAGGTTCATTCTCATCTAAAAACTTACATTTATAACAATACTCAACCCCCATACAATAATTAGCCAAGCATATATTTAGTACCAAATCATATCTTACACGCTTCATAAGACCACCTCTTCTAAAATATAAACTAAATGAACAGTGTAATAATATACTTATAAATTTTTACTTGACAAGATGAAATAATCGTGTATAATAACAGTGTGAGGTGAGAAAAAGATGAAGCTTGAACGGATTAAATCAGTTGAAGTTATAGACCCAAATTATGATGTAGATGTTTATGACTTTGAACTGCCAGTCGAACATAACTTCTTTGCTAATGATATTCTAGTGCATAATACTGATTCAATCTTTACCAAGTATGGAGATGCATTAAAAGCTATCTATGGAGATGAATATGATGATATCTCCGATACTGATAAGATTAGTAAAGTTATTGAATTGAATGAGTCTGTAGCACAGTACATTAACAATGTAATGATACCAGATTTGCTAGAAAAACACAATACCTCTGCTACAGAATCTAGTGCTAAGAAGTTTAACTTTAACTTTAAACAGGAACTAGTTATTAGAAAAGCATTGTTTATTGAAGCTAAAAAGAAGTATGCAACTTGGCTGGTTTCAAAAGAAGGTAAACCTCTTGATAAGATTAATATTACTGGTCTAGAAATTGTTAGATCTGATTTCCCGAAATTTAGTAGGGATATGATGAGAAATGTAGTTAATGATATTCTGAAAAAGGGTATCACTAAAGAAGATCTAATTATTATGTTATCTCAGTATAAAGATCAGTATATGGAACTACTTCAAACTGGATCTACAGATGCTGCTATACCTAGTTCTTGGAATAAAGAGAACTATGCTAGTGTACCTAGAGCTGTTAAATCGATGTTAATCTACAATGCTATCTATGGCAATACATTTAAGATACTGGATAGAGGTTATAGATTTGACTTGGAAAATATTAATATAAGTCAGTTTGATGAGACAGTTAGAAAACGCTTGACAGATTTAGTTGAGAGTGGTAAAATGGGAAAAGAAGGTAAGTTGGATTGCATCACTATCCCATCAGGTAGTGTATTAGATACAAGTAAGTTTACCATTGATTACAACAAGATGGTTGGATTTGCAATCGATGATAGACTGAAAAATTTCTGTGAGATATTTGGTATCAGTATTGAGGATCCTGATGCAATAAGTTGGATCTAATATCTTTAATAGGAGGTAATTGAAGTTCAGATGGCTAAAGGACTGAAGAAGTTCAAGGATGATATGTATGAGGACTATACGTCTAGGAACAGAAATAAGGACAAAGGGAAACCATCATATCACAAGGGTACATCGCCTAGAAACACCGACGATGATGAGTTTGACAGGACCACTAAGTTTGGTGGTAAGAAATCTAATTCTAGGAGGAAATAGTTAAGATGATTATTTATGTAGTTAACGAAGAGAAAAAGAAAGTATGTGCGTATATGCCGGATTGCAGACAGGATTTTATTAACTATGTTTATAATTGTGGTTCGGTGAATAATGATGGTAGGCTTAAGTTTATTGCAGATATTGTTTCTTTCGACAAGCTTGCCAAGTTCCCTGACAAGTTCTTTGCAGTAGCCACCTGTGATGATAGGGATGATTTTGATCCTGAAATTGGTAAGGAAATTGCAAAAGCTAAATTGCTTGTTAAGTATTACAACACTAGGGCTAGGTTTATTCGTAGCATCTATGAAGAGGCTATTGAGTATTTCAATAAGTTCGCTGAGTCACTCCAGACTGGTTATGAAGTTGCTCTTCAGAAGGTTGAAGATAGCCAGAATTATGTTGATGATGTTAATCAGATTCCAGATCATAATGAACAGCTTGAAATTGAGCTTAATGGTGATGTGGAAGTTAACGATGAAGAAGATACTTCTTCTGAAGAATAATTATATTAAGGAGATTGATAACTATGTCGTGTCAGTTTAATCGTGTTATTATTGCGGGAAATCTTGGTTCTGATCCTTTCTACAAACAGCGTGATGATGGTCGTGATTTCTGCACTTTCCGACTTTTTGTTAATAGGACTTTCTTTATGAGAGATCCTGCTACTGGAGAAGTTGTTAAGAAGGAATCTGTTGATAGCCCTGTTATTCAGTGCTGGGGTAAGAATGCTGAACGCATGGGTAAGTACCTTACCAAAGGTCGTAACGTTCTGATTGAAGGCCATATTGAGACTCATCAGTGGCAGGATAAGAATGACCCAAATGTGATGCATAATGAAACTGTTGTTATGGCTGACGACTTCAAGTTTATCGATAAGCCTCGTTCTGCTGAAGCTACCCCTAAAGCCTATACTAAAGAAGATACTCCAGTTGATAACACCGGAGATGTTGATACTGTAGCAGTTGACATTTAACTAAAAAGCTGGTATAATTCTTATAGCACAATATAAGAGCTATACCAGCTCTTTTTATATCTCTAGATTGGGAGTGGTAATTATGGATAATATTTTGGGAGAACTTAGACAGATTCTGGATAATAATAGAGAGTTTATGGGTAGTGAATTTTTGTCAGTGTATTCTAGATTGGTATTTGGTAAAAAGACTGATCCTACAGTATTGAAGTCAGCATCATATCTCTGTAAAGAATTTAAATATTTTATTGAGAGAGTAAAAGATAAACAGAATACTATTGGAGTTACTCTTATTACTTTGGATTCTTTACAGCAGAAGATGTTACAGTATGTTAGTAAGAGTTTTAATAATAAAAGTAAAGTAATTGATGGAGATGTAGCTCTAGAGAAATATAAGAATTTTATTAATAACGATGTATCAATCAGTTATGAAGATAAGCAGAAAGCATTAAGTATTACCACTCAAGAAGATCTTCAGTTGGATGTAGTGAATGAAATCCAAACTAGTTTTTCTAATAAGAAATGTATGTTCAATTCATTAGGTCAGTATGAGATACTTAAGACTTTTATTAATAGTGGTTATAATGAATGTGAAAACTGGGGAGAATTTGTAGATAAGTTTCATAAGTTGTTAGGTACAGCACTTTTGGATGTACAAGCTTATACTTATGATGCGGCTAATTCATTAGATCTATCTAGTATGACTATTGAAGATGTAGTTAATAATAATAATCAAGTCACCAAGATTAGTACTGGGTATAATATGTTTGATAAAGTACTTCAGGGTGGTTTTCAGAATCAAAGAGTGTATATGTTTGGTGGTATTTCTGGTGGTGGTAAATCTCTAGTATTGGTTAATTTTGCATTTAGAGCGAAGTTGTTTTTGGATAAGAAATATCCAAAAGAAGAAAGATCTAAACATACTGTATTGTATATTTCATTAGAGAATAGCACTAAAGAAACTGGTGATAGATTTATTTGTTGTGCATTGGGTCAATCTATTGCTCAAATTGAAAATGGGTTTAGTAGTTTGAAAGATCAGTATAACTACAGCATTAAAGAAGTATTTAATCCAGATAATGCTAGAATCAATATCACATATAGACCAGCTAAAAGTATCGATATCTATGATATCCAAACTATTATTACCGATATTGAAAGAAGTACAAAAAGTAAAGTAGATATTTTGTTTGTGGATTATGCAGATAAAATGTCTGCAGTGAATGCGTCTAAATCAGATCAAGAATGGAGAGATCTTGGTTATATTGTTGATGAATTGAAATCATTATCTATTTCATTGGATATCCCGGTAGTTACAGTTACACAGCTTAATAGAGAAACTTATAAGGGGAAAGGCAAAGGTAATGAGTTCAGTATTAATGGTGGTAATATCTCTGGTTCAATTAGAAAAAGAGAGAATGTTGACTTCTTTACTATCTTCAACTTCAAAGCCAAAGAAGAAGAAGAAATCAGTATGAATGATAATCCTGATGAAGTCTTTGATGATAGAAAAGATGTTATGAAACCAATTGAACCAGTATATTGTATAGTTGATAAAAACAGAATGGGCCCAGATAATCTGAAGTTCCAAGTATATATTGATTATCCAACTTACAGAATGCTTAATTACCCAAGTGAGAATATTAGTACTAGTTTCTATCATAATGGCAGTATTGAAAAAGTTATGATTGATGAAGATGAAAGTAAGCTTGATGAAAAATTAAGAGATACAATGCTTTAAGAGAATAAAATAAAAAGGCCGCGATGTAGCTGCGGCCTTTTTCCATTTTTACTCCTTAATAATCAACTTCCCGATTGCTGATTCTCCGCGAAACATAGTACGGAATGTCCGAGACAGAATTCCATAATTTCCGCACTCATTCGTGTCTGGAAACACTGACCAGCAGAATCCTGGAACATCCAATTTTAAGTCTTTAGAGTGATCATCAAGACGGAATACCTTTGAGACCTGTGTATAGGTATCCTTTTCTGGAACCCATGTCTCCACGGAAGTTCTCGGGCACCACAGATTGGAGGCATCGTATTCCTCCTCCGTTTCGTAATGCCCTTTGATCGTTCCTGTCTTTACTTTCCGACCATACGTGACGTATACTCCGCTATTTGGGCCGATCTTGATTTCGACCCCCAAAAATAGTCCGTTCCTTTCAATGCAATATGGTTCGTATAACGGGAGCGGTTTAACGTCGGGCCATACCGCGCCATCTCGTAATGTGACTGGAATGTCCGGGATTTCCACCCGGAATTCCTCCGGGGCCATGAATCGCCCCAGTGTCTCCCAGTATGGCGCAGATACTGCATCACCCAGTATTTCTTCAAACGGATAAAACTTAAAGTATTTCACTATCATTGTGGCTTTCATTTTGTCATCCTCCGAGGGCAGTTGCCCAAAAACGCAGAGCCAGTTGTTAAGAGGATCTAGGATCACTCTCCAAACCTAGCTGATGGACATTGATTATATGTCCTGTCACTGCCCTAATATATATACAAATGAAAATAGAAAAATAAATAAAAAGAAGACCTAAATAGTATAGGTCTTCTTTTAATCTTATAACCAAAGAGTAAATTCTAAGTCATCTAACCTATAGATAATTTTACCTCTAGTTTGTGCTCCCTTTATCTTTTTTAGTTCAGTTTCTTCTTTTACTACGACATTATACTTTCCAGATATTTCTTCTTTAATCAGATCAGCATTAATTATAGACATATGGAAAGTACGATAATACCATACTTTTATATACTTGTTTTCATCTTCAAGACAAAATAATGTAAACCAATCTTTATATTTACCACATATAACTGGAATTTCGTGCATATGTCGATTACCCTGAGTTAACCCTAAACAACTCATAACAAACACCTCCAAAGAGATTAAGATACTTTCATTATATACTTATGAATAAAGCATAGACTAAATAAAAAGAAGACCCTAAACTTCAGGGCCTTCTTTTTAATATTATAGTTACTTCTCGTTCTTAACGCGTTCGATACGTAAGCCTTTCAAGCAATCCCACAATTTCGGGGAATACTCTGATTTATAGCTACTTACGAAAATAGCGTGCCGGATGCAATATATGATTGCTTCCGGCACCCGAAACAATCCGCAGCCAACAACGTGTGCTGCGGACAACCCGCAATCGATACTAACGTTAAACATCGTATACCTCCACCTGCCCGAGATAAGACAGTGGGTTAACCAGGTTAACCTCTGTCGAACTGCGTTTTGCAGTTTCTCTGAAAGCAGATTCACTGTCCTAATATATATACAAACAGAAATTGGTTATAGAACCAATAATAAAAACTTGATCAGATCAGATTCGAACTGATGACCTTCACTAATGTGATACTCTACCTCTGAGCTACTGATCACCCTCTCGGGAAAATATATAAAACTTAAATACGCTCTTTTAATATACATATAAACAAGAATTAAAAAGAAAACTCCTAGGTGTGTGCTAGGAGTTATAAATTGTTATTATTTAATGAAGTCTTGTAAAGTAAAAGCTTTGGTATCAAGCTTTTCTTTGACAATCTTTTCTTCTTTTTCCTTTTCAAGACGAATTTGCTTTTTCATGAATCTGGCAATATCTTCTTCAGACTCAATATCATTAATAGACATATCTTTAGGATTATATTTCTCAATGGTTACATCCATATTAGGAAGTGCTATGAATGACCACCATTCAGATCCATCATACTCGGATCTTTTGAGATATGACTGGTCATTAAATACTACTTGGCATCCAAGCCATACTACTTCGCATCCATAACCGTTGTAATAGTTAAAGTCTGAAGATATCCTTTCAAAATCTTCCCAAGAAACAGCTGTGGAAGGATCTTTATGAAAGAATTCTTTTTCCTTATTTTTAACTACCACATGATGCACGTCCTTAGGAGAATGCCCACTCTTTTCAATTGCTTGAATAGTTTCTTCAAGCAAATTGATGTTAGGCTTGTCATATGACACACTAACACCTCCAACAAAAGATATTTATTTTGAACTACTCTATTCACACACAAAAGAGTAGTAGATACTTAGTTAATATATTTATGAAAGACAGAGCAAAAAGAAACCTATGCCTAATGTTACAGCATAGTAAAGAAAACATATAGTTTTCTTTTCCGTGAAGGTTTCTATCTCCTATCCTTATAAGGACGGGCGCTTAGTCTCTGATACACCAAACGGGGTGAGTGTATCTTCACTTAAGCACCTACCTTATAGAGCAGGTTAGGAGATCCAACACGATACGCAGCTCAGCTAGCTTGCGCCTGAATCGGCAAGCTCAGAACTGAGTTACGCAGCCCCAGATTACTCATAGGACACTCGTATAATATATATACAACCTGAATTAAGTTTTATACATTAGATAACAAAAAGAAACCCCACAGTCATCACGACGTTGGGTTTCTTTTATTTTAGCAAACTTTTACCTCCTTCTTTCTGGCGATCTTGCATGCCAGAGAACACCCCCAAAACAACATAAGGGCCACAGTAAGAAGTGTAGGTCTAATACTATTAACAGTCGCCCCAGTATATAACCACGTTGGGATTACTGACGCCAGAATATTCCAACTGCTGTGATTAATGTACCAGAAAACTTTCATACGCTTATTGCTATAATGGTAATAGCACAACCCAGATGCCGCGTGAAGCAGCATCATTGGCAGTCTAAATACCATAAACAACCCGACTCCAAACCACGCGATCTGGTAGGAGTAGAGAAAAGCCTCGAAGAAAGCATAAACTACCGCTTCTTTCTTGCTGCTGCAGTGCCTCATCTTAAAGGATTCTTCTAACCATGGAACCCAAAGGCACATCACTACGGATGTTACAATTCCAAACGCACTCATTGCTACGTAATAATGATTATTGATGCTATATACGCAGCCCCCTACAGCAACCCCCGCTACGATCAACGGCTTCCACATGGTGCAAATGAAATCTTTGAGATACTGTTTCATAGTATCCCTCCTACTCCACCTGAGCAAATGCCAGGCCGACCCACTGGTCTGCACCTTGGCTAGACACCGACCGATTCGGTGTGCTCTAATAGTAGAGTCACTTGCGTAATATATATACAACTAAAATTAAGTTCTAGCAAAAAGAAAAGTTCATTTCGTATACAGATAATAATTATTTTTGAACTATTCTTTTTTATTTCAGTCAAACATCCCTTAATTTAAATTAACTACTTTTCATCTGGATATAATTCACCAGCTACAAATACTACAGTTTGATATCCAGTACTATTGATAACTATAAATGATCTGCCATCAAAAGTATAAGGATATCCACTATTAGAACTATCACTAACAGTATTGTTATGTCTGTTATCATCTTTGTTCACCTTATAAAAGATGGTATCTCTGTAACTACTCATCTTCTTCATCCTCTTCAGGAGAACAAATCGTGATAGCTCCAATTGAATCTAATGGGACTATGTACTTATCATTTTCCATTATAAAGTCTTCATCAGACTCATCTGGAAAATAGATATTGATCTCAAGATGAAGTTCACCAATTAAATTAGTGATAACTTCTCTCTTGGTATACATACCCATTTTCTTTAATTCAGAGTATTCATCTTTAGAAAGCCTTATAATGCTTTCTTTCTGATGATTGCTCTCAATCAAAAACCTATTGTCCGCAAAGTTGTAGTAGTTGTAATTATAGTCCATTACAATCTACCTCCTCATATCGTACTCTCCTTTCAAAAGAGTAATAAAGTGTATAGTCTAATCTAAACGAAAAGACTTTTCTGAATGACTCAAACAAGCACTATTACTTGCTTGAATAAATCAGTGGATTAGACTGACTTACACTTATGAAATATATATGTATGTGAGAAGTTAATAAAAAATATAGTGGGCGCATAGACTCCCACTATATTTCTGTAAAACTACTCGTCTACGATGTCACACAACTTATCATACATCATATCAAGTACTTCTAAATCCTTTTGAGCATTAACCATTTTTAAGATATCATTTCTCACTTCCTCTATTTTCTTATTCAATTCAGATTCTGTAAACCTATATCCGAGCAGATCTAATACTAAACATTTTTTCTCATCATTAAGCGCATACTGCCATAATACATACTTCCACTGATTAAACTTCACACAATTCCAATGAGGCTCGTCATCAGCTGCCTCGATATAACTAAGCCTTGGAATATCGAACATATCCTTAAGTATTTCATTAGTTGATACACGAACACTTACATCCTCTTTAGAGAAGTCCTTAATAAGTTCGGATGGTTTGTTATATACTCGAACATCTACACCCATCTTATCAAGAGCTTTCTTAACCTTCTCCCACGGTGTTTCGTAGAACATCTTCTTTTCCCACTCGCGCTTTACATAGTCATACATTTTAAACCCTCCTTAGGGTAAAATAGATATTGTCTTCCTATAAAAGGTAAGACAGTATAATTATATACATATAAAGAAGAGAACTTTTATTTAGAGGATTCTCTTTTATAAAGATTTAGTTCTATTGATTGCTTAATAAAAATAAAGAGCAGTTTTACGTCATGCTCAGGACAGGCTGGTTACTTGATGATCTTCAGAACTTCGTCCGCGATTTCTTCTGGACAGTCCTTAACTCCCACGGCTTCTCTGAATTCGCTCAAGATTTGGCGCAGGTTCTCTGGCAAATGCCCGAGTTTCTCAAGGTCGTTGTAAATCTTCACTACAGAGAAATTGAAAACTTTCTCACCAAGCGCCTTTAAGAGCTCTTCATAAAGAGGGTAGTTTAAAGACTTAACCCACATATTGTGGGTTGTCTCTGAAGCAGTTCCCTTCAGCTCTTTGTGGATTACCAAGTACCACGTATACTGAATTGTCATTTTTATCCACCTCCACGGTTAAGGGATGACATACCCTTGTAAGATATTCTATTAATATATATACACCCAGAATTAAAAAAAAAGAGAACCCTCATATAGAGGATTCTCTTCTTTATTTTTTAATAAACTTTATAACTTCTTTAGCAACCCATTCAGCAGTCTTTTCCATCATATATTTTCTTGGGTCAGCATTCTTATATGAATCTAAATATACAGTACTGAACATATCTTTCTCAATCTTTTTAATAGGCAATACTTCATGATGTTCTCTATCTAAAGCATGACCTAATTCATGTGCAATAATAAAGATATACCAATCTTGCACAGAAGTCTGGTTAGCTTTCCAATAATTCCAAACTGCTTTATAGTCTGGATTAATATAGATCTTACCGTTATGACAGTATGACCCACCGGACCATCCTATTGGTTTACCTTTAACTATACTACCATCATTATAATGTGGAAATGGTGAGATAACTAATTTGATATAAGATAAGTCTACGCCAAACATCTTATTGATTACTTTAACTACTATACTATAGCAAGTTTTAATTGTGTTTCTAACTGAAGGATTAAGTAATTGATCTACTATATAGTTACTCAATGAATCACAGTATGATTCTTCTTGTAAAGTACTAGTAGTACTATTTTGTATCTTAAGATCTATAGTGTAACTAGTTTGTATTATAGATACTTTAGGTCTAGTATAGTTATGATAAACTATATGAGCTAATTCATGAGCTATAAGATTATATAAAAATAATTTATAGTTTCTAATTGATTGAAGTTTCTTAAACACTACTATTGGTCTAATACAAATTATTTCTGGATTGGTTTCCCAGCAAGCACATCCATCACTATCTTCATAACCACTAATTGGTCTAGCCTTTTCATCTAATACCTGATTACTAAATATAAGTTGTACTTGAGATAGATCTATATTAAACTTAAGCTTATAATAGTGTTTAACTATATTAAAGATTTTAATAATCTTTTCTTTCATTGTGGTATACCATTAAAAGCTATTGATTTAGCTCTATATCTTACATCATCTGTAACTTCTTTACCAAACCAATTGGGTGGGATAAATTGTTTAGCAGATCTTATATCTGGAAATTCTACTTCTACAGTGATAAGTCCTTTAGCATTACCACTATATATTGAGATACCAGCAAATCCTATATCAACAACTGTTTTTGATAATGATGCTTTTGATACTTTTTTAAGTGAGTTATATTCTTCAGGAGTAAGCCTCTTTTCTATTTCGGTTCTAACCATTCCATTACCGGATTTAATAGCCATTTTATAGATTACTCCATATCCCTGTATTTGGATCTTACTACATCTTAACTCACCAGAACCATCTATCAAAACATAATTATGAACTAACTTATGTACAGATTCAATCTTAAATTGCTTAAGATTAGGTAATCTATCAATTACCCAGACCCTTTCTATTTCTTGGCCTGATTGAAATGCCATTTATAACAACTCCTTTATAGAGATTTAGTTCTACTATTTGTTCAATAAAAAATAAAAGAAGAGCAGTTTAACGTCATGCTCAGGACAATTTCTTAATAGGTTTCTTCCTCCACAAGCCCCTTGAAGTACACTACTTGCTGTTCACCGTATGCATTCCAGCTAAACGAATGTTTCTTCTTAGCTTCGTCAAGAGTATTGAATGGACCGGCGATAAACACATCAGCGCTTGGTGCGGACATACCATTCGCTGAGGATGTACCAACAACGCAATACCATTTACTGCATTCTTTTTTGCTTCCGAACATTTTATTTCCTCCTAAAGATAAGATTGCCCCACATAGTAAGGTTACTTTCTTAATATATTTATAAAAAAATTTGAACAAATATAGAGTATATATTTTACAAAGAAAAGAGGTGAATCCTTTGAAATATAGATTAGTTCCTTTATTAGAAAACAGTGCTTTCAGCAATGTAGATTGGATTAAGAGGGCATTTAGAAAAGTTAAAAGATTTTATAAAGAAGAGTTAGACACTAATTTAGACTATATGAAGTTAAAGTTTACAACTAAATGTTACAATGAAGATGGCACTATTAAGACTGATGCTGATACTAATGTACCAAAGAAAGGTGCTGGAGATTGGACTGAAAAACATATAATCTATATTAGACCTAATCAAGTTACTTTAGAAACTCAGCATATGGATGAGTTTAATAAAGAAAGATTTGTAGCACAAGTTATTGCACATGAATTAGCACATGAATGTTTGCATAACAAGTTATTTACTTTAAGAGAAAAAGGTATACCTATGGCTAGAACTAGATATGTTAACACATTCAAGAAAGGTTCTGATGAATACAAAGAAGAATTATATGCTGATTCAGTAGGCAACTATGTTGCACAAAAGCTTTATAGTGAAGAATAATTTTGAACAAATTAGAGAGTACTATGGATTAACTCAAAATCCATAACTAGGCTCTCTAATTTTTTTATATACAGCATCAGACCATTGTGTCAATAACCTTATACATTATTGTATGAAGCCATGCTTCTTATTGACTACCCTAAGTCTGGTTTTACCAGGAAACTACGTTATTGAAGAAAAGATAGGCACCTGCGAACGTTTGTCCTAATTTACAGCTCTGCGGCTAATGATTAAACGGTTCTGAAAGGTAGGGACAGTGTTATTAGCATATAAAACCTTCAAATAACATTGGGTAAGGGCACCTAACTCTACTTTTGTAGAGAGTCACTTCTTTTGTTAGTGACTAAATTTTATGTAGTAAGGAGGTAACCTTATGGTTTATGTATTAAGCAAAACAGGGCAACCACTTATGCCAACTAGTAACCACAGAAAAGTAAGGTTACTTCTTGAGTCTGGTAAGGCAAAGGTTGTCCGTAGAACGCCATTTACAATTCAATTACAATATACTTCCCACACCTATAAACAGAATGTTAGTTTAGGTGTAGATACTGGAAGTAAAGTAATTGGATTATCTGCAACTACTAATAAGCAAGAGCTGTTTGCAGAAGAAGTAACTATTAGAAACGATATAGTTAAATTATTGTCTGTTAGGAGTCAGCATAGACATGGTAGAAGAAGTAGAACAACTAGATATAGGAAACGAAGAACGCTTAATAGAAGTAATTCCAAGCAAAAAGGATGGCTTTCTCCAGCCATTAAAGCTAAAATATTTTATCATATTAAAGTTATAGATAGAGTGCATCAAATACTTCCTATTAATAATATTATAATTGAAACTTCTGCATTTGATATGCAAAAAATAGTGAATCCAGATATAATTGGTGACGAATATACAAAAGGCCCTCAATTGGGTTTTTTAAATGTAAGAGAATATGTGTTATCTAGGGATAACCATGAATGCCAAATTTGCCATGGAAAAAGTAAAGATCCGGTGTTAAATGTGCATCATATTGAATCTAGGAGAGTTGGTGGTAATTCTCCTACTAACTTAATTACTTTATGTAAAACTTGCCATCATAAGTTACATTCTGGAGAGATAACTACAAATTTTAAAAGAAAAAGACCATTAAGAGATGCAGCATTTATGTCAATATTAAAATCTAGATTATATAATCTTCTTAAAAACAAATATAAAAATGTTAAAGAAACTTTTGGATATATAACAAAAGCAGTACGTATAAGTAATAATTTGCCAAAAGATCATTGCGTTGATGCTAGATGTATATCAAATAATCCTTTAGCAAAAGAATCTAATGTATTATATATAGCTATTGTAATAAGAAGACATAATCGAAGAATACATCAAGATGCTATAAGAAAGGGTGGTACAAGAAAGATTAGACAACTTCCTAAATATGTTTTAGGATATAGAATGTTTGATAAAGTAAGATGTGATAAAGGTGAAGGTTGTATATTTGCAAGAAGATCTTCCGGATATTTTGATATAAGACATTTAAATAACGAAAGAATGTATGCTGGTGGATCATATAAAAAAATTAAGCTAATAGAAAGAAGTAATACTCTTCCTATAGAAGGAATTAAACGGAATATTGATAGGGGTGATGATGATGCCTAATCATCAAGTAATTATTAGACGAAGAGACTATATTGAGGAATATAAGAAGTTAGTATACGAACAGTATGCTAAAGAACATATAGTAATAGAGTGTACATATTATCATTTAGATAAAGATGAATCAGTTTATGATCAGAACTATATGAGTACTTATAGAAGTGATGGTAAACTTACTGGATTAAAATATAGTAAGATACATCATTTAGCAGTATTATTTGGTCAGAATGCTACACCACATCCATTAAATAGTTCAGAGCAAGGTCTTAACTTTATGGATCAAAGAACTAGTATAGTTATAGATACAGTTTGTGGTTTAAATCCGCATCCTGGTGATAGAGTTATTTTTAAAATCTCTAATGACTATAGTACTTGGGTAGTATCTAATGTGAGTAAATCTGGTACATTTGATACTACTTATAATCAATGTGAATTAAAGCAAGAGATGTTCAATTATAACTTTGAAAAAGAAAATGTTTTAGATCAAGAGTATATGTATGATGAGTTTACAAAAAGAATATATAGTTTATCTAATGCTAATAACTATGAAAGAAATATAGTTAGGCTTAATGAAGTAATAGACTTCTTAAATAATGATGACAATTATCACGATAATATTGGTTATCACTTTATTGGTAATGTAGCATTTCCTCAATTAGAAACTATAGTTGCTACTCATGATAAGATATCGCCTCCATTAAAGATACTCTTAAATGAAGGTTTTGATGTAGAGATACCTACTAATAGTATCTTTACATTATGGACTATGATAAGTAATTTTGATACTAAAGCAGATTTATTAGATAAAGCATATACCACTGCTAAAGATAATGTTCTTAACCCTAAAGTAAACTTATGGTCTGGATATAATGAAGCTTTAATTGGAAAAGCAGGTGCTCCAGTATCTACTTACTTTTATGGTAAAGATAAAGATGATTTTAATGCTGCCACAGAATACTTACAGAAATGTGCTAAAGGAAATAAGTATTATAAGACATTTATAAAAAAGCATCCTGATAGCGCAATATGCAAGTTAGCAGATGAAATAGCTCAATTTAACTTTACAGATAATACTATGGTATATCCTGAACATATGATTAGTACTAACTTATTTGAAGCTATGGTAGAGTATTGCCAAATCAATAAAGAATTGTTAGATATAGAGAATAGTAAGGTGGTGTTAGAGTAATGGATATACCTGAAAATATATGTAGTCAGACTATACATCAAGTAGAAAAACAATTCTTATCTAGAAGAGTTCCAATTAAGTTATTTAAACAGCTTATAACAGCATCTAAGGATCTAGATTTTACTAAGCTTAATGATCCAGTAATTAAGTCAAGATATATGGAATCTAGAAATAAGATTGAACCTTATTTTAGAAGAGTAATCCAGCAAGATGTTTATTCTAATTCAGAAGATAATAGATATGAAGAGTTTATAAACTTATTAATAACATTGTTCTCTATATTTGATGCAATCATAACTGGTAGATTGTATATTACAGATATTGCTCAGCAAGAAACCACAATAATAAATGACTTCTTAGATTCATATGGGTTTATGATACATAGAATATTTGAGAATCAGGTTAAAGTAGATTTAGCCCAACATATCTATAGAAACATTAGATTAAAAGGAACTACTACTTTGCTTACTATTTTATTATCTAATATTGGGTTTAATGCATATCAAATAGATGAATATGAACTGAATTGTTTAGATGGTAAGTTTGTTTTAGTACCTCACACTACTTATAAGAGTCATGGAGCTAGCGGGCAAGAGTTAGAAAATAGTTATGCCTATGTAGAAGAATTAGATGATATACTGTGGACTGTTAGTGATGATGAATTAAGAACAATATTTAATCAATCGTTATCTATGTTACTTAAGGTTGATGAAAACCCTGAAGAAGAGGATCAAGAAGAAGAGCCTTAATAAAAACAAAAGTAAAAGGGCCTTTTAGGCCCCGCACATTCCTGCGATGGTGCATCCAATTTCGACTGCGGTGAAGATTCCATCCGCGAGGTTGCGGAGGCCTTCGTTTTCAATCATCGGCAGAGTGTGGTTTTTGATGTGCGTGGTGATAGCTCCCGCAACGGTTGCGAAGCTGATTTTCATATCAGTCTCCTTTCTCCCAGATTTCAGGGCTCTGGGATCTAACCCGGCGCAGTGTCTTAATCCTTTCGCTGCTCCAACGCCAGTATATATATACAACTTAAAATAAGAGGGAGGTGAATCTATCTGTTTAATTCACTACCTGTACAAACATCTTACTTTACTATTAGTTCGTTAGTAGATCAAGATGTTATGAATAAGATAGCCATTGCTATGGATATCTTAAGACAATACAATGAAAATTTAGAAAACTCTGGTAAAGAAACCAAGATTTATGCTATAGATGGATATGGAGAAAGAGTTAGTTTTAAGGCATTAGTTTTTGGTTATTACTATGTGTTTAGTAGTATTTATGGAAGTGTAGATAGCTTTTATGGATATCCTAAAGATATGTACTGGAACCTATTATGGGGCGATGGTATCATTGGGTGGAACAGACCAGTTACTAACCCAACAATAGATATTCCAAAGGCTTTAACTATTTATACTCAATTAAATGCTTCGGCATCTTCTTATAAAGATAAATTTAGTAGAAAAACTGCTTTTAAGAAATTATTTTATAGAGATTATACTTATAGGCATAATGTTTTTATTGATGAATCAATACAATTAGATGATGCTGGATATATAAAAAATATCTCTGATGCCTTAAAAACCCTAGATCCTGATTTTTATGAGTTTATAACAAATAAACTGAAAGAGCTATGGGATTTAGCTGCTAATGAAGCTAAGAATGTTTCAGTACCAACCAAGTTAAGATTCTTATTTGATAATAGACCTGTAGCTAAAATGTATGATGCATTACCTGAAGATGAATCATATAAAGATGGCTTATTAAATATGAACAGCTCTGTTATACAAGCTAATCAGTTCTATTTAACTTTCTTAACTTCTTTTGAACAGATTGTTTATCAGTATACAAAGCAAACCTTTCCTATAAAACTTTTAGGTACTTTAGCTAATCTGTATTCGTCATATGTTAAATTAATTACTAACTATGTTAAACCATATCATGCTAGACTTATAGATAAAGCTCCTATAATGAGGTTTGGTGGTGGTTTAGAAGAAAGTGTAGCGGTTGGAGATATACTTAGATTGGATCCAACAGTTCAAATCTATAGCGATGTGGTTAGATGGAGATTTGATAATCCTTATGACTATAGACCTGATGAATATGATAAGCTTGATAAAATTTGGGATGAGTTTTGGGTAGGTGGAAAACCAACCGATTCTGAAGATGATGAACCTTGGGACGGAATTCATTATTATGAAGATACTGAAGAATCTGGTATAATTCAAAGAATAGAAGATAAAGAAAACTACTATCATAGAATTGATGACGAGTTATTATATACTGATAACAAATTACGTCAGAATGACATTTATGAAGATATAACTATTACTTCTGATAAAACTATCAGAAGCTCTAAACCAAATTTAGATAATATTCCATTTAGTTTGTATCCATCTTCTTTATACGAAAAGTATAGTCATAAATGGGTTCCTAAAGATCCATTAGATCCTGAAAACTATAAAGTATATGAAGATTTAATTAGATTTGGAACTAGTAAAGAGCAGTACGCTCTTATGATATCGAATGGTATGATAAAAGAGGGAGATTTTCCGTTAAGATATGCATTAGCAGAAACCCATCCTAGTATTGAAGATATGATAGAATATGATTGGATAAACCAGTATGTTGAAAACATTTCTGATAGAGATCTTTGTATTATTACTGATTCATATACCGATAAGGATATTTATAGAGTAACGGATATTAACTTTAAGCATAAAGATTACGATATTGATATTACTGGTAGTAAGATAGGTATCTTTACTAATGATATGAATCATATGTGGGTCTATACTAAAGAAACTGATAAAACATTCAAATGGAACTTAATAGAACTTCCTGTTATATCGGATATATTTAACAGAATAGAGCCTCCTAATGTTTTGCATAGAAAGATAACATTTACAAATGGACATGAGATAGACGTGTCTCCATTTAGAAATTTAAGTGATAATAGTACTTTCTTAACTAATTTAGAAATGCCAAAGAAGAACTTTAACTTTATAAAGTTTTTCTTATTTATCCCTGCTCATACAAAAGCTATTCTTCCAGAAATAGAGTATACTAGCAGGAAGAAAATTTGATATAAAGAAAGGTGAGAATAGATTTGTTTAGTGATAAAATAAACTTAAAAGGTCATATCAGAATAACTGATTTTGATACTAAAAAAATTATAGTAGATACAGATAATCATATTGTTATTTCTGGAAGAAGATGGCTGATGCAAAGAATGTTTAATATGCCAATTACACAGGATAGTAATGCTCATACTTGGTTACCTGGCTGGTTTGGTATTGGTTCAGGTGGGGCTTCAGTGGATGCCCCATTTATCCCAATCTGGCCTACCGATGATGATACCAGCTTATTCTACCCAGAAGAGTTTTCACAGGAAGGTGCTCAGTATAGTTCTACAAATCATCTTTATAAGATGGTAGATTCAATTAGCTTTCCTAATGATCTTACAGCTAAACTCACTATGACTTTAGATTATCAAGATATGGTTGATAAATACATCAATGAAGCTGGAATGTTTGTTGGAGAAGTATTAGAGTATACTAACGAAAATTTCTTAATGTTTTCACATGTTACATTCCCAACCTTTCCTAAAAGTATATACCAGAAGTTAACCTTAGAATGGTTCTTCATGTTTTAAAAGAGGTGAATATATATGGCAGTTATTACAACTGATTTTGGTTCTATACAGACTAGAAATATCGATCCGCATTCACCAGTAACTTCAGAAAACCATAATAAGTTACTTAAAACTTTTGGTACTAGTAAGATGTATGTGGATGGATTTGATACAACTTTTTATGTAGAAGGTAATCAAATTCTTGTCGATATTGAAAAAGGCACAGCATTTGTTCAATACATGGTTATTGAAACCACATCTGCTGCGACATTAGAAGTTAGTGAACTACCAACCAATTCAAAAGAACTTTACATTGTTTTAGAGTATACCTATAGAGCAATTAAACCAGTTCCTATAGCATATCTTAAAGTAATCAGAGCTGAAAATTGGAATCCCACTAATCAATTAAGGCTGTATAGTCTTTATACTAATGAGTGGACTTCTCTTACTACAGGTAGATTAAGAGATTGGTTAAGTGATCCAGCCTATTTTACAGATTGGAGAACCAAACAAGAAAATACTCCAGTTTGGGCTAATAAGACATATTTGAGAATTGACGGAGATAATATAGCTGATGGATTAAAAATTAACCCTCCTGCAAAGGGATGGGATAATGCAGATGGAAATCTTGTTGTTAATAAAGATTATGTTGATAACCAAATTGCAAATCATAATGATCAACATAGAGATTTCTTTGTAAAGAAATACATTGTTGATCCGTCAGATCCTAAATATAACAGAATTGAAGATTATTTGGATGTGTATATGCCTAATCCATATCTTAATTTATCTGATTCTAATGATGAAGAAGGAAGAGGTTTAAAAGTTACTGCTTCGGCTGGTACAGTTGAAGTTGAATTAACTTACAATAGAATGCAGATAGTTAAACCTGGACTTAGTGACGAGACTGGTAGTAATATAATTAGCGATATTAGTGCTGATGGTGTTACTGGCGCTATATGGTCAGATATTGCTGAATACTTTATTACTGATATGACTGAAATGCCAGAACAGGGTGCTTGCATTTGTGTTAAGAATGGTAAAGCAGTTTTATCAGATATGGAAGCTGACACTTCTGTAATTGGATGTGTTTCATATAAACCAGCTTATATACTTGGTGGTACTACTGATTTCAAGAAAGAATTTGAAGAAAATCATAAGATACCAGTTGCTGTAGTTGGTCAAATAAAAGATGTTAAGGTTTATTCAGATACAGATATTTACTCTGGAGCACTTCTTATTTCAGGTAAGGATGGATGTTTCAAAGCTATAAATCCATCTATGTGCAATGGTTCACATATTGGTAAAGTTTTAGTTCCTGTTCATAAAGGACATGGGAAGTATTATTGCTTGATTAAGTAACAAATTTATGATATAATCCTTCTCAGAATAAACCACATTCTGAGGAGGATTTTTTATATGAAATTGAAGTATTATAATAATGGTGTAATTATGCTTAAACCTGGACCTGATTACTTTGATATTATGGGTGTTGATTTTAAAGATCCTACAGCTAGTATTACAGGATATCAAAGACTAGCTCATGTGTTTTGTAATGATACAGAAGGATTTTCAATACAGTTTTATAATTACGAATTAAACTCTTTTCCTAAAGCATATTATGCGTATCTTAAAAAGATGATTAAAGAAGATGCTTTTTTAGAGAATATAGAGATTCTTTTAAATAATAATATTCATAATATAAAAAAAGCATTTATGATTAGTTGGAAAGACGATAATAAGGATACTAAAATCACTAGATTGTTCTATTATATTTTTAATGTTATAGTCAGAAACTGCTTATCTTCAAAGGATAATATTGATTTAACAAATACTAATAAAACAACTTTAACTGGATCCAATGGATATGAAAGAGTAATTCTAGATTTTAATGTCGAACAAATATAGAGAAATATTTAGAAAGAGGTGATGATTACTAGTGTGGACAGAACCAGATGTTGCTTCTCATATAGAAGATAGAGGAGATTATAGACTTCACAACTTATTTGAGAAGCTGATTATAAATGTTGAACAAACCGCTATAGGAAACTATAAGTATGACACTACAGGCCAACCTATAACTAAAATAGAAGTATATGATGTGTCGTGCCCAGCTCTTATGGAAAACTTCTTTGAATTAAGAGATGAATGTGACATATACGAAATGCAGTATACTGATGAGTATAAAACACCAACTATTGCCCATGACCAGTATAAAAATGTTACACTTAGTCCTCTTATTCTTCTTATGAATAGTAAGTATACTAATGCAGATTTTGTATTAGATACCAGTGAAGAATATAAAATGTTGTCTTCAGAATTAGTTATAGATCTTCTATGTAAATCTGAGTCTCAAAACCAACCGAATACAGTTACAGAAGTAACTGATCCGGATGAATATGAACAGCATATACGCAAATTAAATATGCATAGAGACGATCATAATCCTACACTTGATCGTCTTTTTTCTAACAAATTTAACATTAGTATGAAGGATGTTAAAAATACTTTAGGCTATAAAAAATTAGTTCACGATATCGGTGAAGATGCCGTTAAGAAAAATATAATGAAACTTACTTCATACTTCAATAAAGGAGAGTAATAATGTATAAAGGAATATCTACATCACCTACAGATATATTAGGTGGAATGAATGTCCCAGTACTTGGGGATGTGCCTAATCAGTCGATTCCTATGCAAAGCAACTTCTCTTCCGAACTAAATCTTAATAGCTATGAAACAAGAATCTTTTCCAATACTAGTATTCTGTATAAGAATCTTTTAGATTGGAGTAAAGTATATATCATAAAATTACCTAATCAATTATCTGCAGTACCTGCTCTAATCACTCAAACTGGGAAGATATGTTTAAATATGGATGTAGCTGCAGTACACCTTAACTTAAACAAAAATAATATAGTTATTGAAGACGCCAATGACTTTAGTGCAGCGGTATTGTTTGGGTTAAATATGTTATTGTTTACCCAAAAACAAGATCCATCTTTGTTGAGCATAGCATTTCATGCTATAGTTGATTTTATATATTCTTTAATAACGCAAGTATACCAGTTTGATATAGATTTTAGCAAGATCAATAATCAAGATATAGCTAATATGTATTGTGCTGTAGCTAAAATGGTTATCAATAACTATCTAGGTTTAGAAGGAACTAATGTAAATGGAGTTGCTAGAACTTTAACTCACTACTTTTTTTCAAAGGATACTAGGTCTAGAGTACCTTATGATCCATCACTTCTTCCAATAACTCCAGATATAGTGATTAACAACTATGCAGATTTGTTTAATTACTTTAACACACAAAATATACTTCCATCAACTTCTTTAGAAGATTTTAGAAACAAGGTTATTACAAAATTATCATTAACTGCTTTAATGTGCATGGCTAACGGACTAACTTTTGCTAGCATGATCTTAACTAGTAGACTCCCATCTAATGTATTCAATGATAGAGTTACTAAAGTAAAACCGCAATCTGCTAATAAACTTTTTTCAGCAGTACTTCAAGTATTGACTAAAGAGTATATGGATAAACGAGAGACTGAAAGACAAGGTGGGTTAATATCGTCACAGACTAATGGTAGTTGGCAATGAGTAATTATTATAATCCTGATACTACTGGTTATACTATAAAAGCTACTTTGAAACTTGGCCCTGAAAAAAAGCGTGTAGAAATAGACATAAGTAGATTTATTAAGACTATTACATATAGTATAGTAAACTTTGATTTTTTACCTTCAGTAGAGTTAACGTTTATTATCAATACTTATTATACTAATCTTTTATCTAATCCATATGAATTAACTTTAGAGATACTTGAAAAAGGTGGAAATAGTGGTGAAGATATTCCTAGAAGTAAAGTATCTGGAACTTTTGTAGCGTTTCCTTCTGATGTAACTACTATTAACAAGTCTAATGATACAGAAGACAATTCTAGAATAGAAATAACTGAAGTATTCTTCCCAAAAGATGTTAGTACTACAGTTAATTCAGAAACTACATTAAGTATTAGTAATGCTAATCTTTTAAATGCTATAAAGAAACTATTTAAAGCATCTTGTTCAGGAAGTTGTCGTCTTAAATGTGGAAAATTTTTCAATACTTCTTCACAATCTTATGTAGTGTTATCTAGAGATAAACTCATACCACACATTAAAAACTTATTCAATGTATATGGATTTTATAACAATTCTACTATAATGTATGCTGACTTTAATAATTTCTATATTCATAATGTTAATGAAACATTAGTTGGAGAAAAAGACCCATTAGTCTTTTATTGGAATAAAGAGAAGTTAACTGATAAGTATACTATCAATAAGTATCATTATTGGATACGAACTCCTCCTAGGATTACATCTAGTACAGGTGATAATTCTAATATGTATAGTCAGGAATTAGTTTTAATTCAGCACCCTAAACACACTTTATATAAAAAGACAACAGCTAAGTTAAAAAAAGAAGCTAGAAAAAATAAGACCACTGCACAAGTTAATAGTTTTGACTATTACGATATAACTAAAAAAACTAAAACCACTATATTTGCTGGTAATAACGATACCATCGCTGGACTAACTAGATTATCTAGTGAAATGTCATATAACATTACTGCAGATGTAACTGTAATAGATCCTATGATATTAACAGATTGGGTTATTGGTAGAAAAGTAAAATTTGATACAGATATAACAGATTACTTTGGATTTGATATGAGTGGATATGTTTCTGGATATACAGTTACTCTAAATAGTAATAATGGAGTTAAATGGGATGGAATTACAGAACTTACCATAAGTATAGTGTCGAATGGAGCGTTCATAAAATGAGTGCACAAATTTTTGATGAAGTAGATTACAATGTATATAGACTCAATAAAATTTGGGATAAAATAGAATCTAACCCGGTACAACTTACTGAGGCCCCACATGAATATGATTTTGACAGCTATCCAAAATTAGATACTAAAGCGGCACTAGACATTCTAGATATAATTTATCAACAGAACAGTTATATGCTGTATAAAGAGCCATGGTATAAGTATCTTTTTATTAGATTAAAAAAAGATATTAAACGTGGATTTGTATCTATGATTAATATACAACCAACTATGCTTCAGAAAACTATTAGGTTTTTTTCACCATTACTTTCTTTGTTTAGTGGAATAGAAATGTTTAAAGATGCATTAGATAAAACCAACATGTTTTATGAAACTTGTATAATGGGAGTCTATAATAGTTATAAAAATAAAATGTTAATAGTTGTTAACTATATTGACAAATCACAAGTAAGCTTAGACATGCTTAAAACAATATTGCACGAGTATTGCCATTTTTATGCTAGAAAGCATCATGATTTATATGTTAATCTTTTTGAAGATATGGTTGGTAAATTTTATAAAGAAGTTATTAAAGCTACCTCAATTGGATTTAAGTTAAACATTGATAGAGTTACTGCTCAAAGATTATATGAATGCATTATGAAATGGAACTTTTATAAATTAGATAATTTAAAAGCTAAAAAACATAACTTTCAAAAATGTATAGAAGAAATGTCTGAAATACATGAAGAGTTTACTACAGCATACATTAACATGCTTTCATCTAGAATAGAATACAAACAAGATGATTCGTATAAAAATAGCGCTGAAATTATGAGGCAAGCATATTCTGTAATATCTGACCCTACTATTGCAGCACATATTGTACAAGTAATATATAACTATCAAGAGTATTATTGTGCAGATGAAATCATAGCAGTAATGTCTTTCTATAAACCCAACTATAAACCATATTTACAAATGTTAGAAAGTCTGGTGTAATAATCATGCCAGAAATTAAAAATGCCATAGATGCTGCACTAGAAAAAATCAAATGCAGAGATATAGAGACTGGGTTTAAGTATTTTCTAGAGAACTATGCAATGCTTCCTGAATCTGGAACTGGTAGATTGATACATTTTAAGCCTTGGCCTATACAGGAAGAAACTTATATAAAAACTTGGGTAGATATTTGGAAGAAAGAAAGAGAAGCTTCTGAAAAAGGAACCAAACCAGAAAAGAATGGTATTATCTTTATGGCATCAAGACAGTGTGGTAAAACACAGTTATCTGAAGCTTTATGTGCTTGGTTATTAACTAGTTTTGATAACTACGAAATATTACACTTTACTAAAGATACTACCTTTGCTAAAAAGACAATATCTGAAGTACATGCTATGATAGATAATCTTCCAAAGTTCTTGAGACAAGAGTATTTAACTGATACTAAAGATAAGGGATTTACTTTAGCTAATGGATCAGCATTTAGAGTTGAATCAGCTAACAGTTCTAGTAAAAAGGGTGGTTCTTCAAAAGGTAGAGGTTACAGACCACTTTTAGTATGGATAGACGAGGCCGCATTTGTTGACCTTAAAGAACACTTATCAGCTATACTTCCTGCTACATCAATGAGCTTTACAGTTGCTTTAAAGAACAAGATTCCTTATGGTCTTATTTATACTTCTACACCTAATGGTAGAAGTGGAACTGGGCAAGGTTTCTATGAAGAATGGTTAGCTTGTGAACAAGGAGATCCTACTAATCTTATAGCAGTTAAATATCTTTGGAGTCAGACTGGAGTATATGATGATAAATGGTTTGAAGGAGTTTGTGCTTCAGAGCATTGTACTCCTGATAGAATTAATGCTAAAGTAGATCAAGAGTATAACTTAAAGTTTATAGCAAATGATGCTTCTCTTTTTCCAAATGAAATCATGGGAGATCTTCAGGATATCAATAAAGCTACTAAGCCTATTAAAAAAGAAGAGTTTATAGATGGGTATATACATTGGTTTGAATTACCTAATCCTAGAGAAGGCTATATAGTTGGTATTGATACTGCTACAATGGATGGAACAGATAGTTCTACTATTGAAGTTATAAACTATACCACTGAAGAACAAGTGTGTGAAGGTAAGTTTAAATGTTCAGTAACAGACTTCTGTGAAAAGTATATACCAAAAGTATTAGATTATTTACCATTCAAAGTAATTGCTATAGAAAAGAATGGTGTAGGTAATCAAACATTAGAAATGCTTTCTAAAACATATAAGTTTGATATCTTTGGGGATTATACAGATATCTATGAACCCAAACTTGGAATTCATTCTAATACCAATAATAGAAAGCTTTGTATAGAACAAATCTACAATCTTTTTATGTATAACTTACCTAAAGTAAAATCATATCAATTAAGATTAGAAGCAACTACCCTTGAAAGAAGAAACAATGGTAGAATTGAGGGAGTACCTCATGATGACCTTTGTTTTGCTATAGGTTGGTGTAGATACTTAATTGAACATGAGCAAGCTTTTTGTATTAAACATCTTTCTACAGTAAGAAACACAATGACCGCTACACAGCTCATTGAAATGATTCCAGATGTTAATGATAAATCTAAGTCTACATTCAATCCAGCTCTTTCAGAAAAGAATCAGAGTATACAATATACTTCTGGAGGATCTGAAGTAGTACAAAGACTAATATCTGAAAACTCTAGAAATTTCAGTGGAACTTCTGTAGAAGAGATGCAAGAAATGTTTGAGAAGTATGGTACTAAAAAGCAACTATACCAATCAGACGAAGATATATGGGACTTGATATAAATGGAAATAAATGAAATTGAACTAACTTACAAAGACACCGACTTATTAAAACAGTATTACAAACTGCTTACAGATGAGTTTAAAGATTTAAATGATACTACATTTGATAATCTAGTCTATAGACTTAAAAACAAAGAAAATCAAGACATCGCTGTAGTCAAGGTGTATCTTAATGAAGACAAGGAAATGCTTGCTGGTATTACATATGATTACTATGAACCAATACAAACAATAGGTTTACAGTTTATAATAGTTAATCCAAAATTTAGAAATCAAGATATTGGTAAGATAGTATATAAACGGATGGCATCTGCATATATGTATCATCTAAAGTTTGTATTTATTGAAGTAGATAAGTCTGGTTATTCTAAACCATTCTGGGAAAAGCTTGGTTTTAAAGATACTAAAATGCTATATATTCAACCAGCCTTAGAAGGGAAACTCCCCTGTGATTATTTTGAACTGTGGGTTAAAGAGTATAACAACAGTGTCTTAAATAAAAGAAATATTGATAACTTTATAGAGTATTATGACAAGTATGCCATAGAGTTGCCAAAAAAGAAAGAGAGCATTCCTCAATAGGTTTGCTCTCTTTTATTGTTAATGTTTAGCTACTAGTTTTGCGATATAACAGAACCTAGCGGTATCTTTAAATTTACATCTAGAGCAGGTACTATACTTTCCACATTCACGTTTTATATAGCGTATAATACTAGAATTGCTTCTCCATTTGTACGGAATCCAAATAGATTCTGTTTCTGCTCTGCTTTGCCTAACTCTGATATAATTATTAACACTAGTATATATCAACAATGTTTTTTGTTTACTTAAATTAATCATCTTTCTTTACCGGTAACACCCACCTGATTTAGCATAAATAATTATTATTAATCGGATTTAATATTTTTCTTAGTCTGCAGAAAGAAAACTTTCTTAGCTTACTAGCACGAGCACACATAAAGCATTTATCACAACTTACACTACGACAGTATTCTGAGATATCTTTAATTACTTTGGGAGTTTTTGGCTTGCCCCAGCAATCTGGTACATCTAAGATAAGATTGGAAAGAATCTTATTTTTTCTAGAATAGTTGTTAATAACTATATAGACTAACGTGTACTTTGTTCTATCCATAGATTTATTCACGTAACCTATTTATCATCTTTCTTTACTGGTAACACATGATTCACTATATTGCTTATATTAGTTCTAAAGTTACACATCTTCCAGCCACTAGAAGTATCTTTGAAAAACTCACAATTTTTACATCCAACAGCACTACAATGCGCATTAAACCTATATTTGCTTAAGCCCTTGATCTTTGGAAGTTCCCAAGGTCCTAACACTATTTCTAGAGAAGAGCTTGCATTTAATACAGAATTTAATATAAAGATATAGTATAACCCAGTTAAGTTTTTATTTAGTACAAACAGATAACTCACCACGTCTTTCTTAATGGATCAAACATAAATCTAACAGAACATAATCCATTTAGCTTTGGGTTTGTAGTTGTGAAAGAACACTTACTACAATAAGTACATCTACACATTCTTTTTAGTTCAAGCATTTTAGATGGAATATCTTTAAATCTCCATAGATTAGGAGTACGTTCAGTATATTTAATTCTTTTACTTCTGAAGAAGTTATTAACTACAATATAAGCCATGTGGTAATTTATTTTTTTCATAGTTATTTACCACAATGTCCGTGGCAGCTACTACAATTATGTGTACACTCTTGTAGTTCAGTAAGAATCTGTGAGAATCTTTTTCCATCAATCTTATCTCCGGGAAAATCTTCTCTTTGAGGAACTACTTTCTTATCCTTTCTAACATAAACCGTCCTGCCATTGATTTCTCTCATTTCAAATTCCATTAGATGTTTCCTCCTAATCTGTTAGTTAAAATATGAATCTGCTAAAAAGCCCCTATAGCAACTAAACTTTTTGGACGTAAATTTAGAATTAGAATTATCTAATATACAATCTTCACAACCCTTATTATTATGGCAATAGTCACTAACTAAACCTTCTTTAGAAAAATGATCGCTAGGTGTAAAGGACTTTTTACTAGCATATCTATTGTTTAATATTATATAAGCTAATACTATAGTCATTTTTTCCACACGAATCTTCTCAAATACACACTTAAACAGTAATCTTTATATGTATTTAGGATACAATTCTTACATTCACTTTTAACGCAAACATCGTTTATTATTTTTGCTAAAAGCGCACTACTAGATATATCTCTATTTAAACCACATACATTGTTATCATGAGTATAAAACAAGGCACTTATACTTATATCAGTTATTTGAATCACCACCCTAACTTATCGTGAAGTTCATAACAAAGCTTGCTTACATAACAGTCTTTTTTAGTATTTAACATCAAACAATTTCTACAAAGTTTGTCTTTACAATACCTGTCATATAAACACGTATTTCGACAGCCTTCCTCATAAGCTTCCGGATAGCTGTTCATAATTATTATATACGCTAAAATTATATCTGGTTTCACATAGATCCTCCTTTTCTTAACAAGTACATTCTCAACTTGCGTAACTCTCGTGATACAGATTTATAATAGCAGCAAGCGATTGTAGTTTCTTCTTCAATATATAACTTACATGAATAACAGCGTGGATTTGAATTGCAATAGCTTCCAATAGCTCCAGTTAAGTACTCGTCACTGTTTTGTGTTATCATATTGTTTAGCATTACATAAACCAAATACTTATTCATTTTGTTTATACTTACCTAAAATACTTTTTAATTTTACTTGAAAACAATCAGAAACTACTTTAGATCTTATTATTCTCATTTTACATTTTCCACAGTTACTATGACAATACTTTTCAATCAAGTTATTAACTCCTGATTTAGTGTATCGTCCTAACATATCATTACAGAATACGATATATGTAAACAATATATCCATAGTATCACCGCCTACCTAGTACATTTCCGACAACCTCTGGTCCCATCCTAGTACGAAAGCTTATAGAATCAATGATATGCTTCATAATAAACCTAGCTATGTTATTGGAGTTTAATTTATGACGTTTAGCAAGCCATCTATTGTAGCTTACAATGTACATTCCAAGTATAGAAGTTCTAACTAAATTTACTTTATAGTTCATCTTTATAAATTAAGCCTCCTAGTTCATTAGATTTATCAGGATGTTCAAACTTAAGATATTTAATATTAACTTCCATAAGATCCCTATCAACAGTCCAACTATCTAACTCATATCCTATGAAATGACTAATATTGAGACTACGAAGATACTTGCTAAGTAATAGTGCTTTAGCAGTCATTCTACCCTCCATCGTCTTCATATAAATTATTATTCTTTATCACTAGATATACTCTGGCATTGTGCATTATAATCTTATCTGTAGTGTCATTACAAATATGAAAGTCCCATTTAAAGAACATATTCAAAGCTCTTATGTATGTTACTAGCAGTAATGAAATATTCATTTTTCTGAACACATATTTACTAGATAATCTCTGATCTTTACTTGATAACACCTTAACCCCTTTAAATGCATTTTACAGTCTGTACACACTGGTGGCTCACAGTATTTATTTCGCATATTACTGTCACCATCACCTATATTTAATCCGATAATATCATTACATAATATAATATATACTAGCATCATTTCTTTCATAGTTATATTCCACCTTTCAATTCAAAAGATACTTACACAATAACATAATATATTTATAAAAATTGACATATAATCTGGAGGTGATTCACCATTAGATATAGATTAAAACTTAAAGAATCTGATCAACAGCAATCTGAGACTCAAATCTTAAAAAAGATGGAGCATCTATCTACTATAATGAGACCTATTAAATATGGTTATTTAACTAAAGATGGACGAAAGATTAAAGCATCAAATGATTTTGATGATGTAGAATGGTATAATAGCTATATATTACAAACACCGCAAGAAGTTATAAATAACAAACTTGGAGTATGTTGGGATGATGTAGAATTTGAAAGGGCTTATTGTAAAAAGAATGATATCCCACATAGTACTTTCTTTATAAAAACTCATTATGGTGATGATAGTAATCATACAGTTTTAGTGTTTAAGACTGAGGATAATAAGTTTTATTGGTTTGAACATAGTTGGCACGATAAACGAGGAATCCATGGCCCATTTATAAATATAAAAGATATCTTTATAACTATATCAAAAGTAATAACAAAAGACCCGCCAGTTAGATTCTATAAATATGGTAAGCCACAGTATGGTTGTAATGCTATACAATTTGAAAAATTTGCTACTAAAAATTTAGTCTGGACAGGAGGTGTATAGAATATGCCAGGAAAAAGAGTTTCTAGTCAAGTACCTTATCCTAGTAAAGCTATAGGAGATTTTTTAGGAGAGGTTGGCAATCTATTACAAACTCAAGTTTATAATAAGTTTAAGCACGTAATAATTGGATCTTTCAATAAAGCAGTCTTATATTTAGAGCAGCTTAATAATGATAAGAATGTTACTAGTGAACATGGTATGTATAAAGATCTTCCTATGATGATCTATACACCAACTTTAGAAGAGCCAGTACCACAAGTGGATTATTTATGGAATTATCCAGGTACTCATCCATATATGTCTTCATGGAATAGACCACCCATTATGTTTGATGATGGAACTATGTTAACTATGACTACTAGAAGAATGCAAGGTAATATAGATTTAAGAATCTTTGTTGATTCACAACCTGAAGAACATGACATCCAAATGTCTTTCTTAAATTTCTTTAGGGGTCTAAACACAGTATATCCACTTAATAATGTCACATTAGAATTTTGTTTAGCAGACAAAATAAAAATGTTAACTGATAGAAATGATGAAATAGTACTCAATCTTTTAGATAGTAATATCAGTCATAAACTTGTAAAAGCCACCAATCAATATGAGTATATGATCCCAATAAGTTCTACTCCAACACTAAGATTAGCATCTTTAACTGATGCATCTACTTTTTATGGTGGAACAGATTTTGCTGAATTTGCTTTATCTGGGTCCTTGCAGTATGAATTAGAAATACCAGCAGTTATTACACTACAAACTGAAGTAGACATTCGATCTATTCAATTTAACATTACAACAGATATTAATACAGATACTGGAGAAGTACTTGAAAGTTTCATAAAAGAAGTCTAGTAATAGACTTCTTTTTTTATGTCTTGACAAAAAGAAATGATTAGTGTATACTCTGTATATCTTAAGGAAAAGGAGTTATGAGAAATGTCATGGTTTATTAATTCATTGGGCCTAGTGCTTGGAGTAGGTTTAGCTTGTTTTCTTTTAGCACTTTTAGTAGGGTCGTGTATGTATTATGCTAATGAGAAATGCGGAGATGAACTAAATGGTTCTTATAAAGTATATCAGGAAGGTAAAAGAAACATTAATATTGGAGGGAATTGTAGTGTAGTTCAAACAAACGGTACAACTATAATTAAGAATGATGATTATACCATTATAGTTACTAAAGATGGCATTAGTGTTAATGGAAAGAAAATTGATCTTAATAAGGAGGAAACTGAATAATGTATAACTATGATCCCGAGAGTATGAAGATTAAGATTTGCAAAGAGTGTAAGGGTACTGGTTTTATTGAAGGAAATGAATGTCCTAATTGTAAAGGCACTGGTAGAATTGTTATTAGAACTAATGAATCTGAATATCAGATTAGTGATATTGAAAATGGTGTAGTTGACTTTGATAAGGATATTATGAAAGTTAAATTGTGCAAAGCTTGCAAAGGACTTGGGTTTATGTTTGATAATATGGGTAACAAGATTCAATGCACTGAATGTGGTGGTAGTGGAAGAGTTATTAAATGTGATCCCAAGACAGAACTTCTAATGAGTGAGATTGCAGAATTTAGTCATACTGGAGAATAACAAATGGAAGAAAAAAACAATGAAATTTCCTGTAATAGCTTGATGGAGAAGCTAGACAAACTAGACCAGATTGATGAAAGTATTTCAAAACTAAAGCATATCCCAGATAACTGGAATGCAGCCACTTATAGCTTTGTACTTAATGAAATATATCATCTTAGATCTGATTTAAATACTTTAAGAAGTGCCCTTGAAAGAATTAAAATGAATGCACCAGGATTAACTAGATAAATAAAAAGACTACCTGTCATACGACAGGTAGTCTTTTTTGTTACAATACTTTTAAGGAAGAATGATACACTAATTTAATTAGTCGCGCTCACCATCATAGAAGCCGTTATCACCCTTGATGCGGAGGATACCGACACCCTCACGACGGATGAAGCGAGTAGCAAAGCGGCTGATGAAGCTCATTGAAGGCTTACGACCAAGGGGCCAAGGCGAAACAACGAGTGGTTTGTAAGGAGCATACACGAAGATAGCGTTGGCTTCGTCAGAAGGCTTGATCATAACAAGAACCTTGCCCTGGGGCATAAGAGGAGTGCTAAGAGCCTTCCAAGTATCGTTCAGGGTACCAGCGACAGGAGTCTCACCATACTCACCGCCCTTGATGTTACCATCAAACTTATACTCTGAAGTGTTCTTAAACAGAGCAAGATCAAGAGGATTGGCGATAAGAACGTTGGGCTGAGTCATGTTGGTATCAACATAGATCTTGGCGCTAAGATCGTTAAGCTTGACAACGATCTGGTTGTTCCACTCACGAGGACCGTAAGCGAAGTTCTTCATAGGACGACGATCAAAGGTGAAGCGATCAGAATCACTTGAACCATCGCCACAAGAAGTAGGATTGAAAAGCTCAGTCTCACGAATAAGCTTATTAAGGATACGACGATCGATATCCATAGCAATGATCTTACCCATATGATCAACAAGCTGAGTCTGGATATCAATATCGAAGTAAGCCTTGTAATCCTGCTCCTCCTGGATGGTCCAGTTGGTCTGAATCTCAAGGTCCTCAGCGCGGAATCTCACATAGGTGCTCTTAAGGTGAACTTCATTAGCATACATCTCTTCAGCCTGGTTAAGCTGACCAACGATACGAACGCTCTTAACATGAAGAACGCTGGCATCCTTGTCGCCAAGAGTTGACGAAACAGAGAAAACGCCATTGGCATAATTAATATGACCAGAAACGATATCCTCACGACCACCGCAAGGAACAGCAAAGCTGAAAGCGCCGCTATCCTCAGGCTCAACATTGATATCAACTTCGCTGTCATCGCTAAGTGTAACACCAACAATAGCGAAATCAGCAGAAAGAATGTGAGCATTCGAAGGAGTATACTTGCCAGGCTGACCAGCAAGATTGCTCATATGATCAAGAAGATCAAGGCGGTGGATAGCACCAGTGCCAGAAATAGTAACATCAAGTGGCTCGATATCAACATTAAGACCAAGCTCACCGAAAGGCTGACCGGTAGACACTGAAACACGGTTGTTGGGCATTTCAACCTCATTGCCACCAACCTTAGCAACAATTCTCATGAAGCTCTTAACAATTTCAGGCTTGTCCATAGGAAGAACCGTAAGGGCCTCTCTGGCAACAAGCTGAGGCCACATTCTACGGAAGATGGGCATCGTTAAAGGAGCAATAGGAGTGAAACCATATGCAGTTGATTCTGTAGTAAGAAGACCAGTTCTCATATGATTAGCCATCTGAAGGAATGAGTCCTTAACCTCACCCTCAAGACCTTCGGCTAATGACTTTGAGTATCTATCAAAGAGAACATCCTCAGCAAGGATCTCCTTATAATTAGCATAGGGATCAAAACCCATCTTGCTCATAGTATTAACTGACTCTGTTAAGAAGCCACGAGTAATATTTTCTGTAGACATTTGTATTACCTCCAAGTAATATTTTTTAAATTCGGGATGTTTGAAAAGAAATAAGTTCTGGAGTTTTTGTCAACTTTTTACTCTTAGCTCTTATAACGCACTTTTTTGATTGGTATACTTTAAAGAATATGCTAGTTTTATAATATGATTTCACTACACCAAAAGTCTCTTTCTTCTTCTTCTTTTTGACCTTTCTAATTATTATAATGGATTAGTGTAAACATGTAATGATCATACTCTATAAAAGCTATCAACAACTATAAAGTACATCATAGTAAAGTCTAATCAAAAAAGTATAACAAAAAACTATATGTAAAAAACCTATAAGGTTTTATACCAAAAATTATTTAAAATGTTTGTTAAAGAAATCTATGTATTTAAGGTTTGAATCTTTTTCATATTTCTTATCACGATCTGTATCAAGATAATCATTAAGATAATCAATCATTTTATTATGATAAGATTTAGTAACATCATCTTTATCATCATTAAGATATGACTCTAAAAGACCTAATATTACTTTATTAGAATCAATAGTTTTCTTCTGTTTGGTAGTAGTTAAACTATTAATATTCTCCATAAGATCCTGAAGTTTCTTATCTATTGAATTTGAGGCCTTATTAAAGCCATGTAAAATACCTGATCTATCAAGAGTAATTGTTCCAAAAGTATTTTCTAAAAGAACCTTTTGCTTTGGAACAACTAACGTTGCTTCTGATACTTTACCAACCATTCGAGCTTCTTTATGACTTGGATTTGAAACACAGTCATAGGTCACCATTTCGAATGGTTCCTTAATAGTTGTAATACCAGAAGAATTAACTTCTGATTCACCCATTGCTCTAAGACTGAATCCAACAGGAACTCCATCCATAATTAACCCAGCCATATCTCTACCTTTTTGAGTAGAAGCTGTTTTAATTATTCCCATTACTTTGTCTCCATCAAAATAAATATCCTCAATTATATGAGAAGTATTCTGATATAAAACAACAAAGTGTCTATATGAATCAGTTTCTGAATTACCTGATGGAACTGGGTGATCCATTTCACCAGTAAGAGCATGCTGTTCAATTAATGGTCTAATTTTTTCAACACCATGCATTAATACTGACTTTGGATAAATTCTTTTATTTTTATTGACATCATCACAGGTCTGTAATATTGTTTTTATCTTAACCTGTGGTCCACCATTTCTAGTAGTTGCTTCCAATAACTGATGCTTTTGACCAGCAATTGGTTCAAATTCTTCTGTAAAAATAGTAGGTATCTTAAACACCTCCTCTTTTGAAAACAATTACTATAGGAGAAATAGAGAAATTATTCTAAATCTCCTATAGTTTGTTAAGAATTAAATTAGTTAATTTTTGTATAATTATTTTTAATTAAATACTATATTAATACTATTAAGATCCTCGATATTAGTTGAATCATTAATAGCTTTTCTATATTGCTGTTTTAGTAAGTGATATTGAGCGTACTTATTAAGCATCTGATTCTGAACAGACTTCATTACACTTATTGGGATATCATAATGAGTATTATCATCAGCATCTGTGATATAACCAGATTCTAAACCAGAAGATTCAAGTAATTGTATTGCGCCAAACATCTTTAAACTATCATCTGTATTAAACTGCATCTTGTACCCTTCAGTAGTAGTAAAAGAACCTTTAACTGCTTCGTCAAATTTAATAGATAAGTCTTCTAACTTTTCATCTTTATACTCTTCAAAAGTCTTTTCAGATGGGACTTCATCTTCTATAGTTGGGTTCTCTCCCCAAGTAGCTAAAACATTTTCATATAAATCCATTCTATTGTATTGAGTACAATCTGCTAATAATTCTGCTCTGCCTAAATTAGAATTTATATAAGCTCTTCTACCTATTTCTTCTATTACTAAACTACAATTATCGGTATTTATTATGTTATCATTTACTACTATTAAATCTTCCGGATTAAGGTTTTCTATAAGTTCATCCATTTACATCACCTCTTTAACTTGAAGCTAAATATATACCCGTGAATCTCATATGAAATGATTCATTTACAGCTATAGATAGATTATAACCAAATAAATCGTTAGCTGTAATTGTTGTATAATTATTTCCAATTTCCTATTGCTAACCAGCATATATTTCCCCAATCAACTGAATATGCTCCATCTTTAATTTTATTAACAAACATATCAAACCCAGTTGTACTTCTTGATCCAGTTTGAGTACAAAATACAGAAGTTGAATATTGACCACCATAGCTAACATTACTAAATATACGGGGCTCACTAGCAAAAGCTTTAGTAAAAGTTACAGTAGCATGCCCAGTAGTATCATTAGGTACGTTAACCAAGCCCCAACATATTTGTAATCCACTATAATATCTAATATATCCATTGTTCCCTATAGATTTTTCTTGGGCTACTTCTACCTTACCTCCATTACAATCTACATTAGTATCGTTATCAACAAAATTAATTCTAAACATTCTTCCATTAGCTGCACCATTCTGAAATACTCTAAAACTATTTTGATATAAATCTATAATTGTTTCATAATAGCTACTTGATGATGGAATTAAGCATATTTGTCCGCCTTCATTACTAGTATTTTGATTTAAAACTCTTAATCCTACGTTATCAACGCCTGACCCTTGAACACTTAAATATGAAGTCTTATTTTCTAATTCCGATATTCTATTATTAACAAAAGCAGTAGTAGCTATTTGAGTAGAATTATCTGCAGTAGCTGGCGTAGGTGCAAATGTTTGTTTAGTCCCATCTGCTAATACTTTTACACCTAATTCACAACTACCAGAAGCAGATGAGCTGTGTTGAATAGCAACCAGTTTAGTAAAAGTATCATTAGTTGTACTTACGTAATTTTCAACACAACCTGTACGAATATTATTTGCCCCATAATAATTTATAGTGTTAAATGCAGAACTACTAGGCGGGTCTTCAGTTGTTAATTTAGGGTTTATAAATTTAAATCCATTTTGCCAAGAACCGTCTGAATTAATAATAACATGTGAAAAACTCTTTTTATTAGTAATAGATTGTACAGTATCTAAAGTAACATAATCACTTAAATCAGTTGAAGCAGCTGGAGTAGGATTTACTAAATTAATTGGTACTTTAGTAGGAATACCCATTAATATCCCTTCTGAACAGGCTGTTGAACAGTTTGATTATCAGATTGCTGATCAGGCATATCATTTGAATTTACCTCATCATTTTTTCTAAACTGATCATCTTGATCTTCCTGTTGATTCTGTTTAGATTTCTCCTTATCAACTACTCCATTCAACTCATCAATACAATTATTTAAGAACTTTTCAATCATATCATTTAATTTAGGTAATTCTGGTTTATCTCTAAGATTAGCCATATTATCTGTAACACCATTGATTAACTGATTGATTGATTTCTTAAGTTTATCTATCTTTTCATTATTGATTTTTTCTGAAAGATTAGATACCTGAGTCTCAAGCTTATTTAACTGATCTATATTATGAGAAAGTCTCTGATTCTCATCTGGACCTTCTTGTGCATTAGGATCATTCGGATCTTCACCAGCTAATGGATCATCTGGGTTTTGCTCTTGATCGGGATTATTAGGATCTTCTGGATTACCTTCTTCACCCATATCTCCACCTTCAGGATTATTTGGATCCATTCCACTCATATCATCTTGAGGTATATTTGGATCTTGCTGATCATAATTATCCTCTGGAGGTTGTTCTTGATTCATTTGATCTTGACCTGGAACTCCCCCTTGATCTTGCGGTGCTTGTTGATTTGGGTCTGCTCCCATATCTTGCATATTTGGGTCTTCCTCCGGAGCTGCTGCGTTGGGATCTTGATTAGGATCTGCTGGAGCAGCTTGTGCATTTGGATCTGCTTCTGGGGGAACAGCATTAGGATCTTCCTCTGGAGGAGGTGGAGCTGCATTTGGATCTTCTTGTTGAGGAACTTCTTGAGAAACTCCCCCTCCATAAGGAGTATTATTAGGCATTTGAGCTTGCATAACACCTGGCTGCATCTGATTAAATGGCTGCACAGCTGGCATTGGCTGTCCATAATATGGCATTTGGACTGGTTGAGCCACTGGAATAGGTTGAACCATTGGTTGAGGCATCATCATTGGTTGTGGTGCCATCATTGGCTGTTGCGGCATCATAGGCTGCATTGGCATCATCATCGGTTGCGGTTGCATCATAGGTTGCTGCGGCATTGGCATTGAATCGTATCCATTGCCAAACTGAGAATCATCATAAGTAGGTGGTTCAGAGTCGCCATCATAATTATTTGCATTAGGATCTGATGGATTCATTTGAGGAATCTGATCCATAAAATCATTAAATCTATCTCCAGTAGCTCCTTGATCCTGATCATGCTCTCCATCATCAGGATTATTTACATCTTTTTGTGAATCTATCACATCAGAATATGATGAATCTCCTTCCATAAATAAGTTAGACATATTTAATTCATCAGCAGCATTTAAGCATTCCTGAATAGTTCCATATTCTGACATAATGAATTTTAATAATTCATTTGAAATATAATTGCTATTAATATTACTCACCTCTCTTATTGAATTCCCATAGATGAAAGATCTCCACCTAAACTACCGCCACCTAAAGCTTGCGAAGTGCTCATACCAGTATCTGTTCCACCCATACTGGACATACCCATATCTCCACCAAGATTATCGAAGTCTCCACCCATACCAGAATCAATTCCGCCCATATCAAAACCGCCCATATCTCCACCCATACCCATTCCTCCACCCATCATACCCCTATCCCCGCCAAG